>Ga0209347_1000771_pt1 | contig 68775 bp, 52 predicted proteins | sample AutmiccommuBRH23_FD_187382 | JGI IMG/M metagenome (GOLD analysis project Ga0209347, IMG submission 187382) | Deep subsurface microbial communities from Mt. Terri, Switzerland - Autotrophic microbial communities BRH/23 (SPAdes) (version 2) | ecosystem: Environmental > Aquatic > Deep subsurface >... | reverse complement strand
AGCGCACCTGCCTAGAGGATACGAGTGGATGAGCAAGGACGACAGTCAGACAAGATCGAGTGCCGACACCTCCATGCAGGCGTTCGTGCGCCAAATGACGCAAGAACTCCTGGAGCTTTGGTGGGACTGCGCTCCCGGCGCTGCTGCCCTGCCCGAGCCAGAGGCACTCCTTGGCCCGTCCTACACTCAGCACGAGCAGCGGGACCGTCAGGTATATCTGCGGCGCTTCCTGGAAACACTGAAAGCCGAGGCCGGGCATCCCCCGCGTACAGCCGCTCAGCAAACCGCCACCCAGCAGCGCATTTTCGCCGCCCTGGACGCGCTCATGGACAAGGGGCTGGGCTTTGGCGAGCAGCACCGCCAGTTACTCCTTTCCGAGGGATTCACCGACGCTGCTATCCAGTTCGCCCAGGCCGCCCGCCGTTTCGACCCCACCATCAGCGGGAGCGCCATCTTTCAGGCCAGCCGCAACGCGTTGGCGATGAACGGCATCCAGGTGCTGATAGGTCTGCCCATCCGGCTCACGCCCGCCGTTTTCGCCTACAGTATGCTCTATCCCTACACCGACAACTACCTGGACGATCCAACGATTGCGCCAGAAACCAAGCGAGCTTTCAGTCAGCGTTTTGGGGAGCGCCTTCACGGTGCGCCGATCACCCCCGCCAATGCCCAGGAACGGGCCATCTACGATCTGGTGGGCATGATCGAGGGGCAGTACGACCGGGCAACGCATCCCCAGCTATTCGCCAGCCTCCTGAGCATCCACCAAGCCCAGGTAACCAGCCTGCGCCTCCTGCAAGACGGCACCGCCCCGTACGAGATCGACGTACTCGGCATCAGCGTAGCCAAAGGGGGCACGTCGGTTCTGGCCGACGGCTATCTGGTGGCCGGGCTCCTCAGCGAAGCTCAGGCCCGGTGCCTGTTCGGGTACGGGGCTTTTCTCCAACTCGCGGATGATTTGCAGGACGTTCGAGTGGATCGCAAGGATGGCCTACAGACCATCTTCTCCCAGACTGCCGGGCACTGGCCCCTGGATGGACTGACCAGTCGGACCATCTCCTTCGGTTCCCGCATCCTGAAAGGACTGGACGCCTTTACCGCGCCCGACACGGAACCCCTCAAGCAGTTGATCCGCCTGAGCGCCACCCAACTGATGATCGACGCAGTGGGCCGCGCGCGTCATCTCCATACCGGCCCGTATGTGCGCGCCCTGGAGGTGCATTCCCCCTTCCGGTTCGGCTTTGTGGCCGAATGCCGCCGCCGGGTTGACCGCGAACGCGGTTCGCTGATGGGCCTGATCGAGGCATTTGCCCTGCCGGATCAAAATCCCGCCACTCTCTGGGAAGAGTATAACCCCCGCCAGGGATAGGCTCACGCTATCGCCCAACGGGATCGCTCACACCGCCCCTCGTTCACTCCGGCCACAAGTCGCGCGCCACTTCCGCCAGCCCCAACGCTTCCAGCTTGCGCCGCGAGGGTTTGCCGGTGGTCAGGTCCCAATCGCTGGCGGCGTAATACTCGCCCAGCAGCGTCTCCTCGTCTGGCAAAAACCCCTCGGTGCCCCCGTCAGCCAGGGCCTGCCGCAACAGCCGGGGCAGCCGCTCCCCCGCGCGCGAGTATCCCAGCCGCATGTTGAGCACCCGCTTCAGGTTGACGATTCGCTCGCCCATCCCCAACGTCGCCTCGACATCCAGTTCCCATCCCGTGGCTGCGTTCAGCAGTTCGATGTAATCCGTGGCAGGAGCGTTGGAGAAAATGCAGGTCACCAGCGCATTCAGCACCGCGTTCCAGTGCTGATGCCGCACCACCGAGGCGGCTTTGCCGCTGTCCGTGTGCCTGCCCAGCGCCTCGATGCCCAACTCCTCGATCACCCGCCCGCTCTCCACCCCATAGTAGGCGGACTGGTTGTGGCTGCCGCCGATGGGCGACGTCGTGTAGGTCAGCGTCATGCCGGAATAGGCTCGTGGATCGTGCATCGCCGGGGCCATCCCGTTGAACTGCACGGCCAGCTCCGCCGCCCCGTAGCGTTCGGCCAGGCGTTTGGTCCCCTCGGCCAGCACGTCGCCGAAATCCTGCCGATAGGCGATCTGCTCGATCAGCGCCGCCACTCCCTCAGTGTCGCCCCACCGCAAGTCTAGCCATCCGGTCTCTGCCGGGCCGATGATCCCCTGCTCGTAGAGGTACACGGCCAGCGCGATGGTATTTCCCGTGCTAATCGTGTCCAGCCCCAGCGCGTCACACCGATGCCCCAGGTGCGTAATGGCGGCCAGGTCGTCGATCAACAGCAGCGAGCCAAGCGCCCCCAACGTCTCGTACTCCGGCCCCTTGATCTCGCCGTCCGTGGCATATTGGCCTTCTCGAATGGCGACCCGCCGCCCGCAGGCCACCAGGCACCCATAGCACCCCTCGACTCCCGTCAAGATCGTGTCGGTCATCGTGTTCCCACTGATGGCCGACGCCCCTTCCCACGTCCCCTGCGTAAAGTAGCGAATGGGCAGAGCACCCAGGTAGTATAGATAGTCCAGGTTCCCGCCGGTTCCCGTAGCACGCAATACCTGCGAGAACACATCCTCCTTGAATACCCGCCGCATCGTGCGTACCACAGCCTCAAAGTGGGCATCATCCGCCAACTTGAGCGGGACCCTATCTGTGCCGCGCACCGCCAGCGCCTTTAGCCGCTTGGCCCCCATCACCGCCCCCAGGCCAGTGCGCGCTGCCATCCGCGCGTTGTCGTGGGCAATCCCTGCATAGCGCACCAGATGCTCGCCCGCCGGGCCGATGCACCCCACCCGCACCCGTTGATCTCCCACCGTCTCCCGAATGCGCGCCTGCGTCTCGAACGTGTCCAGGCCCCACAACTCCCCCGCGTCGCGCAATTCGGCCCGCCCGTCGCGCACGTACAGCCAGACGGGAGTAGCCGCCCGCCCGGTGATCACCAGCCCCTCATAGCCCGCATGACGCAGCTCAGCCCCCCAAAAGCCCCCCGCATACGACTCGCCCAGCAACCCCGTCAACGGCGAGCGGCCCACCACGGTATGCCGCCCCGATAGTGGCGCATGGGTGCCTGTCAGCGGGCCAACCATCAACAACAGAGGGTTGGCTTCGTCCAAGGGGTCAGCGTCGGGGGCCAGCAGATCGTACAGATAGCGGACCGCCAGCCCACTCCCCCCGATAAAGGCGCGAACGTAATCCTCCCGCAGCGGCTCGTCCCACACCGTTCCCCGCGTGAGGTCCGCCCACAACAGCTTGCCGTGATAGCCGTCCATGCTGTCTCCCCCGTAAACGCCTTGCTGACCGTCAGGCCGACACTATCCCAAAGGTGGCTGCCTTAAAAGTCCACCCGCTTGCCTTCATACGCATAGCGGAACAGCTTTTCCAGCTCTTCCTCCGTCGGCAGGCGCAACCCCAACACCACGCTGCTATCCCCCAGCGCATTCTCCACCAGTTTGGGCAACTGCGCCTCGAAATCCTCCGACGAGATGCCCGCTTCCTGCAAGGAATGAGGTTGATGGATATGCTTGGCCAGGTCCTGAATGGCGGCCAAGAGGCGCACCATCCCTTCGGTTTCGCTGTCCACGAGCAACCCCACAAAGCGGGCAATCTCCCCATAGCGGGTCGGTGCCTCGCCCCGGCTGGTAAACTCGATGGTATAGGGCAGGAACAGGCCCACCGCCCGGCCATGAGGAATAGGGAACAACGCCCCCAGCGAGTGCCCCAGGGCGTGCGCCAGGGCAGCCATCGAGTTGCCAAAGCCGAGTCCCGCAATCGTGGCCGCGTTGTGCATCTTCTCCCGCGCCTCCGGGTCCGCCCCTCCCCGGTCGTAGGCGCGGGGGAGATAGTCGAACACCAGCCGGGTCGCCTGAAGGCACAGCCCGTCGGTAAAGTCGTTGCGCCACTGGGAGGTATAACCTTCTATGGCATGGGCGAGGGCATCCATGCCGGTGTCGGCGGTGATCTGCGGGGGCAGGTTCCCCACCAGGGCGGGGTCGATGATGGCGATATCCGGCACATTCTCTGGGTGCCCCACCGAGATCTTGCGGTGTTCGGCAGTGTCCGTCAGGACGATGGGCCAGGTCGTCTCTGCGCCGGTACCGCTGGTGGTGGGAATGGCGACCATGCGGGCCTTGCGGCGCAACTTCAGGCTATCTACCGGCGCGATAGCATCGGGCGCCAGGTCGGGGCGTTCGTACAGAATCCAGATGGACTTGGCCGCATCCAGACAGGACCCCCCGCCCAGCCCTATGATCCAGTCCGGCGCCTGCTCCCTGGCTACCTCCGCCCCCCGCTGCACCGTTTCCAGAGAGGGGTTCGGCTCCACCTCGGAGAAGACCGCCACGTCCATAGGGACGCGCGCCAGGCGTGACTGCACCTGCTCCAAAAGGCCGAGGCCCAGCACGCGTTGGTCTGTGACGACCAGCGCCTTGCGCCCCTGCAACTCGGCCAGATAGTCCAGCGCATCCTCTCCAAAAACGACCTCCGGGCTGCGGAAGAACCACATGCTCGTCTCCTTCATCCCCCGAACGCGACGCCTATAGCCGGCGGGTCGCGTTCGTCATAGCTTGGTCGAAAACTCGGTGGGAACGCGGGTGGCGCACATCACCAGCTCCTGAGCAGCCGGAACATAGCGCATGATCTTGGACATATCTCCCTGCAACTTGATCTTGCGGGTCATCATGCCCTGAATCGGGTCCAGCTTTCGGTTGATGATCGCCTGCCAATTGCCGTCAGCCGATTCCAGGCGAAACGCCGGAGCGAACTGATTTTCGGCTTCGGCAAGGCAGGCTGCCCGACACTCACCGTGCCAGAGATCCAGGTAGTAAATAGCCCCACGCTCCATCAGCCCCTTGGGAACTACCACAAAATAGAAATCCCCCTCCCAGGTAGCCCCCACCTTCTTGTAGCGCTCGCTCCGGTTAATCTCTTGCTGATACGCCTTGATCCACTCCTCTGTACCAAACAAGTACGCCATCGTAAACCTTCCCCTCCTTGTCTGTTCGCACCATTGCCAGCCTGCAATCCAGACCATTCTAGACAAGCCTGCAAGCCAACGCAAGTGGAGGGGGCTACAAACGCCTTCTGCGTGGTTCGTGGTGACCCGCTGCAATCGCGCCAACCAGCACGGGCCTGTGACCGTGCCTTGCCGTCACCCGCCTAGAACCCCATCGTAGGGTGGCCGGGAGACAGCACCATGATCTTTAAAAAGTTGGTGGGGCCACCCCTGGCAATCGGATGGCCGCCTGTCACCACCACCGTGTCCCCCTCTTGCGTCAGCCCATCGTGCATCAACACGGACTGAATCTGGTGATAGTACTCCTCTTCCGTGGGAGCAAAAGTAGTTGCGACGGGAAGTACTCCCCAGTACAGGCTCAGGCGGGCCATTGTCTTGGGTTCGGGGGTGAACGCCAGAATCGGCACGTTGGGCCGATAATGGGAGACGTGCCGGGCCGAGCTGCCGGTCTTGGTTAGGACACAAATGGCCCTGACAGGCAAAGACCGTACGATAGCACTGACCGCAGAGCCGATGGCCTGAGGCATGGAACCCACCTCGGCAAACATCCAAGAGGGCACGTCCTGCCGCAGGCTTTCCTCTCGCTTGCGATCAGCGGCCTCGGCAATCCGCGCGATGGTACGCACCGTCTCCACCGGGTACTCGCCGATGGCCGTTTCCCCGCTGAGCATCACGGCGTCGCTTCCATCCAGAATCGCGTTGACCACGTCGCTAACCTCGGCCCGCGTGGGTCGGGGGTTATGCAGCATCGATTCCAGCATCTGGGTAGCCGTGATCACCGGAATACCGGCCCGGTTGGCCGCGTGGATAATATCCTTCTGCAGCAGGGGCACCTGCTCCAGCGGGAACTCGAGGCCCATATCCCCGCGCGCTACCATCACCCCATCCGAGACGCTCAGAATCTCCTCGAGGTTCTCCAGCGATTCGCGCTTTTCCAGCTTGGCAATCACCGGCACATCCTTGCCTGCCTCAGCGATGAGCCCCTTCAACTGGGTGATGTCCTCCGACCGGCGCACGAACGACATGGCGATGTAATCCACGTCCCGCGCCAGCCCAAATTGCAGGTCATCCAGGTCCTTGTCCGTCAAGGCGGACGCGCTGGTGCGCACGCCCGGCATATTGATCCCCTGGTGAGGTCGCAACGGTCCGCCGTGAACCACCTCAGCAACCACCGAGCGATCCGTGACTTGCTGAACAGTCAGCTCAATCACCCCATCCGAAATTAGCAACCGATCACCGGGGCGCACATCCTGTGGCAGGGCCTTGTACGTTGTGCTGACCTGCCGGGCAGTCCCCTCCACCGGCTCGGTGGTAATCTCCAATGGTTGGCCGGGAACAAGCTCCACCTCTCCATCGCTCTTCAGCGAGCCGGTGCGTATCTTGGGCCCCTGCAAATCCTGTAGAATGCCCACCACGCGCCCGGCTTGCCTGGCCTGCTCGCGCACGGTCTGGATCATCGCCTCATGGTCAGCCCGCTCACCGTGAGAGAAATTCAGACGAGCCACGTCCATCCCGGCTCTGATCAGTTGGCCGACTATCTCGGGCCTGCTGCTCGCTGGCCCCAAAGTGACCACTATTTTCGTTCGGCGCATAACACACCTTCTTTCCCGTTCCATCCATCCTATCTGCCTGACAACAAAAAGAGCGGGCGTTGCGCCCGCTTCCTGGTGCTGCATGGTAGATTTCATTGACCGCAGGCCACCCGTATGCCTTGGGGTGGTTGCTTCTATCCAACGGCCCTCTCACAGGCCGTTCTATCGCCAGCCACATCAACGGCGCTTTTTTCTTCCTCCGAGCAGGGAGAAGACGAATGCTAGAAAGGCCGTGACGCCCACACCCAATCCAAATGCCCGTTTGACGTCCCGATCGTAGGCTGTCATAGCCTGCTCTGCGCTACGGCGACGCGCCAGGGCGGCCTGCTCCTCTTGCTGTTGGCGCACCACTGTCCGGCTCTGCCGGGCCTGCCGAATCTCCTCAGCCAGGTTGCCCAGACTTGCGTTCTCCGGGTCCAGCTCGATGGCTCGTACCACGCTGGCTTCGGCTTTGGGCCATTCCCCCCGTTGCGCGTAAGCCTTCGCCAGGAGCACATGGCCGGGGGAGAAGTCCGGTTTGCATTCCACAGCCAACAGTGTTTTGGCGATTGCCTCATCGAGCTTGCCTTCGCGAGCCAGCGCAAGGGCTTGGTTATAATGGATAGCGTGGCTGTATTTCAGGCGCAGTATCGCGGCAAGATCCTCCTGACAGTCAGGGCATACGGCAGTATCGGCGGGCACTGTCGCACGACAATAAGGGCAGGTAATAACCGAATCGTTAGGCATAGGGGGTGCGCCTCTCCTTATAACACGTCCACTGTTAATCGCTCGCTAGCTTTCGCTCTTGCTATCCTGATCCCGGCCACCATCCCGCAGGGAACTCCCCTGCTCTTCGGCGGCATCGGTCATCAATTGTTCGAGCGTGACATCGGACCCATCCTCCGAACCGGCTCCTTCGCTGGTGGCTGCCTCTTCGGGCGTTCTTGGCCGGGCGCTAACCACCACTTGCGCTCGCCGCAAAAGCCCTTGGGGCCACCTGTAGCCTATCTGTACCTCGCGCAATACCGTTCCCTCTGGAACCTTGTCCCGCACCTCTGTCCCGACTACATCGCTGGTCTGCGGATTCAGCACCTGGCCGATTGTCTCCACAGCCACCACCTGATGGTGCTTGAGGACGGCGAGCACCTTGCGACCCAGGGCCACGATGCTGCGCACAATGGCCGCCTCGCGTGCGTTCGACGTCACTCCCCACCGCTCGACAATCTCGGTCACGTCGTCAGAAAGGGAGATCAGCTCCAACATCACCTCGCGCATGTCGCCCAAGGCTTGCATGCGCTCCTCGTCGAGCGTCTGCTCCAATCTGCCGACTCGATAGAGCAAATCCTCCATCTTGGTCAGGGGATCAGCGTCTATTGCAGACGGGGGAACCGGATAGAACTCATCGTCAAACTGGAACTTGTCGCTCATGGATCTCCCACCTTATCCTGAGAGAATCGGTCACGATATGCTCCATGATAGCCCAACCAAAATCAACTGTCAAGCCGAAATAACTGCGACTAGTCCTCGTGGGTGATTCGACAAAGCACTTGACAGGCATGTATCCGCGCCTATGATACATTGTAACTAGCCATCCCCGTTTGCCTCCGCCCTGGCAGCGCAAACGGGCGGGCGCTCGCTAACCCGTGCGCGACGTCCTGTGCGCGCATTGATCCATACGGCAAAAGGAGCCAGCTTATGCAGAGAGAACGCGTTCCCTACGATCACCAGCTCAGCAAAACGCTGAAGCTACTGGAAAATCCCGGCTTGCTGCTCGCCGCCAGCAAGAAATCGGGCGAATCTAACGTGATGACCATCGGATGGGCCACTGTGGGGTTCATCTGGGGCAAGCCTATTTTCATGGCACTCGTCCGCCCCTCCCGGTACACCTACGAGTTCATCGAGGAGTCGCAGTGTTTCACCGTCAACGTGCCCGCCGAAGACTTGCGTCGCTGGGTAGGCATTTGCGGATCGCGCAGTGGCCGCCAGATGGACAAGTTCGGCGAATATAACATCGCTACGCACCCGGCCCAGACGATATCCGCCCCCACCATCGATGCCTGCCCGATGATCTATGAGTGCCAGGTCGTCCACCATAACGACCTGATTCCAGCCAACCTGGCGCCTGACATCGAGACCAGCGCATACGGCGGGTCAGATTACCACCGTCTGTATTTCGGCCACATCCTCGGCGCCTTTGCAGACAAGAGCTACTGAGTAGGTATCCAAACGGGGACCGGCAGCCAACTGTCGGTCCCCGTTGCCTGATCTGTATTCTGCTTCCTCAAGAGCAGCGTGCCCGGCGTTCAGCGGCCCCAACAGCGCTCCAGATAAGCGGCCGTGCGCCCCTTCAAGCTCCCCAGTGCTCCGGAAGCGGCCATATCTCCCTCGAAATGCCGCAGCATGAGCTGCCCCTCTTCCGCGCAGAGCTTGTCGTGGTGCGGAAATACCTCGCGCAGCAGGAACAGCGCATAGCGCACCAGTCGGAAGGGACCGTATGCCCGGGGGTGCTCCCCCGGTAGTGCCTCAATGCACACCGAATACAGGTCCTTGACGCTTTCCACCAGATCATCCAACTCCAGGGACGGCGAGAACACCACGGTATAGTACCAGCCGAACAGATGCCCCCGCTCACACCCGTGCGCATCGCTCACCCCAACGATGGGGATGCGCTTGCCCGCTGCCCTTTCCTCGTTGTAGCGGGCAACTTGCAGAGTGTTCGAGTCCACTTCATTCAGGAAGTATCCCCCCAACAACTCCAGCGCGTCGAATGGCTGCCCGTCCAGCAGCGCCGTCGTCAGCAGTCCCGAGATGTTGTAATAGTGCTGGGTGAACCAGTAGGGATGGCAAAAGATCGCCAGCCCGCCCGCCTCGCGGATCTTGTCAAAGCACCAGACGCACGACGCATAGGCCCGCCGATCTACCCCCGGCGGCAGGTGGCCGAGGCTGTGTTCTACAGCCAACGTCTCCGCCCGGTAGGCTTGTTCGTCGCCAAACAGCGCGTTCACGCTGAATCGCCCGCCGAAATTAATCATGTGCACCGGGTTGTCCGGCGGATGAACTTCCTCCCCCGGAAACATCCGCAGGTCCAGGTCCACCCCCTCGAACGCGCGTTGCGCCTCCAGGGAAGGCTCATACCATCCATGATCCGTCAGGGCCATGAAATCCAATCCGATCCGCCGACAGGCGCCCGCCACATGACCGGGTGGTTCCTTACCATCCGAGCGGTTGCTGTGCATGTGCAGGTCGCCCTTGTACGGCCTGCGCTTGTATAGGTCCTCGTACAGCGAAAAGACACGGAAAGCGCCCAGCACCTCGGTTTCCCCGCCTCGTATCTCCTCTACAGCGATAGAATGTTCCTGCTCCCCGGCAAAGTACAGCGGAACCCGCAGCTTGCCTCCCTCCGCGCGACAAGTAGCTACTGCCGCATGGGGCCATACACTGTCGCCCCGATACTCCTCCGTTGGAAAACAGCGCACCCGATATTCGGCATCCGGCAACAGCCGCGCATTCCTGTGCGCGGGCCATAGCTCGACGACCGTTTCCTGATCTGCCGGAACGACCTTGGGCATTACCTGGCACAACATATCTTCGTTTGTTTGCATGGATGTTCTCCCCAGACATGGTGCGCCCAGTATACGCCCGCCACAACAGCCCGTCCAACGCAAGTCCATACCCGCCAAGCCCGGACCGCCCGAACCTGCTGGACCACCAGCATCTTGCCGACATTCATGGACCGCCGCCATCCCTGGCCAATGGCACTAACATTTCGCGGATCATGGGTTCGTGTACGCACTACCGATGAAAAGCCCCACCCAGCACTAAATTGCTGGGCTAGTGATTAAAAAGTGCACTAAAAGTTCCTTAACCCGTTTCAACGGGTTTCTCCCCCCAACCCGCAGGTTGGGGCACGCAGCCTGGGACCTTCAGTCCCAGGTGTAGCGGGCAGTATGGCCTTTTTTCTCTAATGCTCCCTAACGGGCAAATGGGCTGAAAGCCGTTTCTATCGCGGGCCTACACCTCTTTTCAATGACAACCAAAAGTTAGCACCATTGGCCATCCCTGGCGGCATGATCCCGCGTACTGGTATCGCGTGAACCCCTACCCGCCTGCCCCTGGTAAACTGCAATCGCATGTGAAATCGAGTATAATGGGCTTGACGAGCGAGAGGCGAAACGCCCGCCTACTCGTCCCTGCCGGATACCCCTCTCCATTCCGGAATCACCATCTCGCAAGGAGGTAGCGATGAGCAAATCGCGACGCAACTTCTCTATGCAACGATATTGGGAGCAACTGGCCGAGAACTGGCAGCCTCTGCTCCGATTCCAGGGAAAGACGCGCGCAGACTGGGAAGCCTGGCATAACGAGGCCCTACCCAAGCTACTGGAGCTCCTGGGCGACTTTCCCGCGCGGGTTCCGCTCAACGCCGAGGTCGAGAGCTCTGTCGAGGACGGCGACCTGATCCGCGAGAGGGTAGTCCTCGACTCGGAAGAGTTTATGTCCATCCCTTGCCAGGTACTACGCCCGAAGACCATGCAGCCCGACGGCAGCAACCCGGCCATCCTGTGCAGCCACGGCCACGGCGCCTATGGCAAAGACCCGGTGGCGGGCGTGCGCTCCTCCCAGGGGCACGTCGCCGACATCCAGCAACTCAACTACAACTATGGGGAACAGATGGCCCGCGCGGGCTTTATCACCATTTCCCCCGACCTGCGCGTCTTTGGCGAGCGGCGGGATGGCGCCGATCCCTTCCCTGGCCGCGACCCTTGCAACGTGAATTTCGTCAAAGGGGCCATGATGGGCATCTATCCCCTCACGTTGAATGTCTGGGATATGAAGTGCTGCATAGACTATCTGGAGACGCGACCAGAGGTGGACAAGACCCGCATCGGCATGATGGGCCTGTCTCAGGGCGGGGTAATGACGACATTTACCACTGCCGTCGAGCCACGCATCAAGGTCGCGGACATTAGCGGCTACATCAACCCCTGGCGGGGCTTTGGCATCGAGCGAGCCAACTTCTGCGGGTCGCAGATCGTGCCCAACGTCTATCGCTATTTCGATACGGACGACATCGCCGGGCTGATCGCTCCGCGCCCCCTCTTGTTGGAGATGGGAATTTATGACAACTGTTTCTTCATCCAGGACCTGTTACAAGGCTATGACGGCGTGCGCCGCATCTACGAGGCTGCCGGAGTCGCAGACGATCTGTGGACCGACATTCATCCCGGCCCGCACGCATTCGCCGGAAACAAGGCGTTCGCCTTCTTCCAAAAGTACCTATAAGCGCCAGCCAGTGATCGGGCCTCAATGGAGGCTCGATCACCTGTACGATGTACGTCAAAGGGAGGTAACCTGCCCATGAGCGATAGTACCCAACTCACCATGCTAGATGCGGTGGATGCCGATCTCATCGAGCATCTGCACGCTGTGGGCGAGCATCTTGCCGCCGGATTCCTCGAATTGGGCGGGAGTTCGCCCTTGCGACGGATGTCGCGCGCCCTGCGCCGCCAGTTAGAACGGGCCGAGTTGCCCCGCTGGCAAGGGGAAACCCTCTACCCCACCGGTCCGTTCTCCTGGTACGGGGGTGGCTCGTCGCGACCCGCCCCAGCCATCAGTTTCAGCTATTCCCATTCGATGGTCATCCAGCGTGGTCTGTTGCAGGAACGCGCTGCTCAAGGCGAACCGCCATCCCGCGCAACCTACGCCGCCCTGCTGAACCTGCTGGGCAACTATCCCCAGGTCGGCGACCCCATTGATCCCGACATCTGCCTGGGTGGACGCAACTATACCCATTCGATCCTCAACTATGGCCGCATCATCCGCGAGGGCTGGCAGGGCTACGCCGAACGTATCAACGACGGTCTGGCACGCGCCCAGGCTTGTGCCGCTCAGGAGCGGGTCCAGTTCTATACCGCCCTGGAAGACCTGTTGGCGGGATTGCGCGCGGCCCATGCGCGCGCGCTGGACGCACTACTGCGCGCAAAACCCACGGACGACCAGTCGCGCCGCGTCTGGTCACGCCTGGTTGAGGCCCTGGAATGGGTCCCCTGGCACCCGGCCCGCAGCTTTTACGAGGGGCTGGTGGCGCTCAACTTTTGCGCCTACCTGGACGGTGTGGACAGCCTGGGTCGCTTTGACCAGGATCTCGGCCCGCTCTACGAGGCCGACTTGGCGGCAGGCCAGACCACGCATGCCGAGGGCGTGGCACTGGTGGGCCAGTTGTGGGCCAACATGGACGCCAATTCCGGCTGGAACGTCGCCATCGGGGGAACAAACCCCGACGGGTCGTCGGCAAGCAACCGCCTGACATTGGCCTGCCTCGAGGCCATGCGCGGGCGCAGGCGGCCCAATCTGGCCCTGCGCATCGCCAGTGAGACCCCGCCCGAATGCATCGAAGCAGCCCTGGACGCCATCTCTACCGGCTGCGGCCAGCCAGCGCTATACAACGAAGAGCTATACCTGCACGCCATCCAGGACGCCCACCTGAACGTCGCCCCGCAAGACCTCTCCCGCTTTGCCTTCGGCGGGTGTACCGAACTAATGGTGCATGGCTGCTCCAACGTCGGATCGCTCGATGGCGGGCTGAACCTGCCGCTCATCTTGAGCAACACCCTGCGCAACCACTTGGCCGCAGCGCGCGACTTTGCTACCCTGTGGGAGCACTTTGCCCATGACCTCAGGGCCAACGTCGAGCGGCTTGCCCGCCAGGTGAGCCAGGCCCAGGAGTTGCACGCCCACTATCAGCCGCAGCCCATCCGCACTCTGTTCATCGACGATTGCCTGGAGGCGGGCCTGGAGTATAACGCCGGGGGTGCCCGCTACAACTGGAGCGTCATCAATATCGGTGGCCTGGGCAACGTGGCCGACTCCCTTGCCGCCCTGCGTGAGGTGGTCTTTGAGCAGGGCGACGTGGACAGCCAGACGCTTGCCGCTGCGCTCGAAACCAACTTTCAGGGCCTGGAGCCGCTCAGACAACGGCTGATGGGTTGCCCTCGCTATGGCAACGACGACCCGCGCGCCGATGAATTGGCCCAGCAGGTCGCAGAAGTCGTATTCACCGAGTTGCGCCGCTATGCTCCCTGGCGCGGCGGGCGCTTTCTCCCGAGTTGCCTGATGTTCGTCACCTATGCGGGCGCAGGCAAGCCCGTGGGCGCGACTCCCGACGGTCGACTGGCAGGCGAACCCATTGCCGACTCGATCGGGGCAGTCCAGGGGCGCGACCGACATGGCCCCACCGCCCTGATCCGCTCGGTAGCCAGTATCCCACAGTATCTCGCGCCCGGCACGCTGGTTACCAATTTCCGCTTCGCCCGCTCCATGTTCCAAGGGGAGGGACGCGTCCGCCTGCGCGAGCTGATCCGCACCTATTTCGACCTGGGCGGATTGCAGATGCAGATCACCGTCATCGATCAAGAGACGTTGCGCCGCGCCGTAGCCCACCCGGAGCAGTACGGCGACCTGATCGTGCGCATCGGCGGGTATTCCGAGTTCTGGCGCAACCTGTCTCAAGACCTGCGCCAGGCGGTTTTGGAACGCACAGAGCATGCCTTGTAGCGTTCTGTTTTGAGCAGCAGCAGAAAGGGAAGGCTGATGATTTACGCGCGTTATTTCGCGGAGCAACTCACCGAGCACCTGTTCGTGATCGGGCAGGAACCTGCTCTTGGCGGCCTGCAAGTGCAAGTGATCGACTCACACGTCTACCTGGTGAACGGGGCCGCGTCTGTGCTGGCGATAGACGCGGGCAGTGGAGCCTCCTGGCCTTTTGTGGCGGCGGTGGCCGAGCGATACGGCTTTGGTGAAAAGCCCTTCGCCTATGTGCTCACCACCCACGGCCACCGTGACCACGCGGGCGGTCTGCCCCAGTTCGAGAGCCGCGGGGCGCTGACTGTCTCCTCGTTTTATACGGCCGACCACCTCGAATCGGAGGAGGATGCCGACGTTCTCTTTGACGAGGACTCGACGTTGGACCTGATCGAGTTCCGGCCAGACGCCATTCTCACGCCGGGCCATACACCGGGGTGTGCCAGCTACCGCCTGGAAGTTGATGGCAACCTGTGTCTCTTCACCGGCGACCTCATCCAGACGGACAGCGGCCTGGGATGGAGCGGCAGCGAGGGCTTTAGCCAGGAGCAGGTATTGGCGAGCCTGAAAAAGTTGCTCGCCATGCCCGCACCCGACTTCCTGCTGACCGGTCACGGCCTGGTAATCGGCGGGCGGCAACTGCTGGGAAAAGCCATCTCCTACGGCGAGTCAGGCCAGTGGGTTCCCTGGACGGATCACGCCCCCCGCATGCCCTGACCATTTCAGACTTGGCCAACAGACCGACGGGTAGCGTACCACGTGCTACCCGTCGGCGTGATTTGGCCTTGCTTGGCGCCCTCCGTGTGGCTCATGGCCCAAAACCTTCACGGCCCCACCCCCGTCTGCACAGCTTGGCGAGATGGCCCATTTCCCTATAATGACACTCTCAGGAGTAGTTGCCATGAGGTTCCTGGCAGCCTCACTACCTCCCACATCCACCATAAGAGAGGACCTCTATGAGTTCGCCTTCCGCATCTCGCCTCGCCACCGCCGCTCCGCGGGTCGGCAACCGCCGCTTGATGATCGGCCTGTGCGCAGTAGCCGTCTTCCTGTATTGGGCCTCCCTCTATCTCTACATGCCTACCCTGTCCACCTATGTGGAGAGCAAGAGCAACAACCTGGCCGTGGTGGGCACGGTGCTCGCCCAGTATGGCCTCTGGCAGGCCATCATACGCCTGCCGCTGGGTATCGTCTCGGACTGGGTCGGGCGACGCAAACCCTTTATCATCGGCGGGTTTGTGCTGGCCGCGTTGGGCGCGTGGCTGATGGCCACTACAAATCAGGTGAACGGGCTGCTGATCGGGCGGGCTATCACCGGGCTGGCCGCAGGTACCTGGGTACCGCTGGTCGTGCTCTTCAGTAGTCTCTTCCCACCCGAAGAAGCCGTCCGGGCCAGTGCCCTGCTCACGCTCGTGGGGTCCGTCGGAAGGATGCTAGCCACCGGCGTGACCGGCTCGCTCAATGAACTCGGTGGCTATTCGCTGGCCTTCTTCCTCGCCATTGCCGCCGCCGGGCTTGCCATCCTGGTAATCCTCCCCAGCAAAGAGCAACTACGCCCTCCCAAACGCCCGTCGATGAAGAGCCTCGCAACCCTCATCAGCCGCCGAGATGTCCTGCTGCCCGCCCTCCTCAGCGCCGTTGCCCAGTATGCCAACTGGGCGACGACTTTTGGCTTTATCCCCAATCTGGCAGAACGGCTCGGAGCAAATGATGTGACCCAGAGCCTGCTCATGAGTCTGAACATCGGCTTCCTCACCGTGGGCAACCTGATGGCTACCGCCATCGTGAATCGACTGGGCGCGCGTCGTATGGTCTATCTCGCGTTTGTTGTGGTCGCCGTGGGCGTTGGCGGGGCGGCGCTGGCTACTTCCCTGCCCATGCTCTTTGCGGCCCAGTTCTGCATCGGAATATCCATGGGCGTCGGCTCTCCCGTCCTGATGGGCATGAGCATTCGCCATGTGGATGAATCCGAGCGAACCAGCGCGATGGGGCTGCACCAATCCGTCTATGCCATCGGCATGTTCGCCGGGCCAGCCCTGAGCGGTCTGCTGGCGGACATGATCGGCATTCGCCCCATGTTTGGCGTCACCGCCGCAGCCTGTCTCATCATAGGGCTGCTCGTTACTCGCTGGCTGGAGCCCGAAGCTCGACAGGCCAGTTAGTGGGCAATACCCCGCCTGCCATCATACCATCAGGAAGGTTTCGGGTCTCCTCTGCTTTCCAGGGGAGCAGACGAGACCCGAAACTTGGCCCGCCAGCATCCCTGCCGACTCGTATTAGCCCTGGGTGTACGACTCGCCGTTGTTCCCTTTGACAAGTCGCCCCCTGTGGGTATGCTGTAGAACAACTCACCAGGAGGTTGGCAATGGATAACCTGCTCGCACAACTTGTCGAACTGGCCGGAGGGGCTGGGTTTGAGGACCGCGTGGCGGCTTTTATGGCTGCCGAGATGGAACGGCGCGGCGCGGTCATCTCGCGAGACGCCATCGGCAACGTGATCGGCGCTCTGGAGCCTGATCAGGATGCCCCCGCCGTCATGGTCAGCGCCCACATGGACGAGGTCAGCCTGTTGGTCAAGTACATCGACCCTCAAGGCTACCTCTACTTTGTATCCAACGGCACAGTCAGCGAGGCCATTCTGCCGGGCACGCAGGTGGACATCTGGACGATGGACGGTCATGCCGTCCCCGGCGTCATCGGCAGCAAAAGCCGCCACCTGCAAGACGAATCCGGCAGCGCTGCTCCTGCCCGTCCATGGATCGACGTGGGTGCGCGGGATGCGGCGGAGGTATCCCAACTCGGCATCCGTATCGGCGATCTGGTGGTCTTTCGGCCCAACTTCAGGCAGTTGGCAAACGGCCGCGTGGTCAGCAAAGCCCTGGATGACCGGATGGGCTGCGCCCTGTTGCTGCATATGCTCGGCAGGCTGGCAGGCGAACCGCGCGACTATCGGCTGTACTTTGTTGCCGCCACCCAGGAAGAAGTAGGCTCGCGGGGTGCGGGAGTGGCAGCCCGTCATCTGCATCCCAGCCTGGCCCTGGTTATCGACACGGTGCCCGCAGCGGACCCCAGCACGGCCCCACAACAAACGGATGTGCGCCTTGGGGCCGGGCCTGTCCTCCGGACGATGGACATTATGCCCAATATGATGGGCACTCTGTACGCACGCCAGGTCCGTAACCGGCTGATCCAGACGGCGGAACAAAAGTCCATCCCCCACCAGCTCGACATCTTTCCAACGTGGACCGACGCCGCTACAATTCACACGGCAGACCAGGGAGTGCCTACGGGTGGCATCTTTGTACCGCGCAGATACAGCCACTCACCTGCCGAGGTGATGGACCTGCAGGACATGCGGCATGCATCCGATCTGATCGTCGCATTTCTCACGCAGTTGGACGCGCAGCAGATTCGCCAACTCACCAATCCCTAGAGTCGTCAAGGCCGTGGTGTAGGCACGATTACAGGTCCGCAGAATTGCCACGATGCGCCTGAAATCCCGGCCCTTTTTGCGTGGGCAAATTGACATGCCCCCGACGTAGCAGTACAATACAAGTAGAATCGTGTGCGGCAGAGCTTGAACTGCCCATTACTACCAAAACTATTCTAGCATAATTGCGCTACGACGAGCGCTTCACCGGGAACAGGCATCACACTCTCCTCGTACCATCAAAATGACATGCTATCTACGGCGCGCACCATACGGTGACGCGCCGGTTTTTTACCGATAGTTCCGCTTCCCATCGCACACCTATCCAACAAACGCGTGGCACCCCACTGCAAAGTGGCTCGCTGCACAGCGACTCGCTGCCAACACGCCACCCCCTCGGTTACCGGCTCAAGATAAAGAGATAGGTGGAAAGCATGAGTTCAGGGAATGAACCCCAGAAACTGAAAATCTCAAGCACCTGGTGGATTATTTTATTGTTGTTTATAGCTTTCAATGTTTGGATATTGTGGCCGAGAGACCCGGTAGGCACGGACATCGCCTATAGCACCTTCTTGGACCTGGTTCGCGAAGGAGAGGTCAGGAGCGTACTGATCTCCGGAAGTCGGATTACCGGTACCTTCAGGCAGCCAGTGTCACCATCGGACCTTACAGCACCGAACTCGACGACAGACGATCCTGCCATGCAAAGCTATGAGAACTTTTCAACCAACTTTCCTGAAGCGGTTGGCGATAGCACCCTGCTACCTCTCCTGGCAGAGCAAGGGGTGATCGTCGATGTGCAACCGGAGAACAACTCCTGGTTGGGCACGGCGCTCATTACCCTGCTGCCCATTCTATTCCTGGTGGGCGCGCTACTCTGGATGCGACGGCAGGCTCCTGAGGGCCAGAGCGGCCTCTTTGACTTTGGGCGGAGCAAGGCCCGCCGTCATTCGGGGCTCCGTCCGCAAGTGACCTTTGCCGATGTCGCAGGAGCGGACGATGCCAAGGAAGACCTGCAGGAGGTGGTGGACTTTTTGCGGAATCCGCGCAAGTACCATGCTCTCGGCGCGCGCATCCCGCGTGGCATTCTGTTGGTAGGGCCGCCCGGCACCGGCAAAACGCTCATGGCCCGCGCTGTTTCCGGCGAAGCGGGCGTACCGTTCTTTAACATCAGCGCCTCCGAGTTCGTGGAGATGTTCGTCGGCGTTGGCGCCAGCCGCGTACGCGACCTGTTCGAGCAGGCCAAAGCCGTGGCCCCCGCGATCGTCTTCATCGACGAACTGGATGCCGTGGGCCGCCGTCGTGGCGCGGGCGTGGGAACCGTCAACGACGAGCGCGAACAGACCCTCAACCAGCTCCTGGTAGAAATGGATGGCTTTGACGAGCGGACAGAGGTAATCGTCATGGCGGCCACCAACCGCCCGGATGTGCTCGACCCAGCCCTGCTGCGGCCAGGCCGTTTTGATCGGGAAATCAACGTGGGGCTGCCCGACCGCAAAGGCCGCCGGGAAATCTTGGAGATACACACCCGCAACCTGAGCCTCGGTCCCGAGGCCGACCTGGACGTGTTGGCACGCAGCACGACCGGCTTCAGCGGTGCAGACCTCGCCAACCTGGCAAACGAAGCGGCCCTGTTCGCCGCGCGCCACGACCACAAGCAGGTCACGCGCAACGACTTTGAGGAAGCGCTGGACAAAATCCTGTTGGGCGGTGAGCGTCCGCTCATCCTGGGGGACGAGGATCGGCGCACCGTCGCGTATCACGAGTCCGGCCATGCCATCGTTGCATGGCTGACGCCATATGCCGATGAAGTGCACAAAGTCACCATCATCCCACGGGGTCGGGCGTTGGGCGTCACCCAGCAGTTGCCCGAAGAGGACCAGTACAACTACCCACGCGCCTATCTGCTGGCGCGCATCCGGGTGATGCTGGGGGGGCGCGGTTCGGAAGAAGTCGTGCTGGGGGATATCACGACCGGCGCCGAGAACGATCTGGTAGAGGCTTCGCGCCTGGCTCGCCGGATGATTACCCGCTGGGGCATGGGGGAGTTGGGGTTGATGACCCTGGAGTCGGATCAGGAGCAGCCCTTCCTGGGTTACGAATTGGCCCAGTCGCACGGCTTCTCGGATGAGACGGCTGCCCGCATTGACCGAAACGTCCAAAACTTGCTCGCCGAGCAGCATGAGATCGTCCGAGACCTGCTGTCCGAACACAGGACCATGCTCGACAGGGTGGCAGCCCAGTTGCTGGAGAACGAGACCCTGGATGCCGAACAACTGGAAGAGCTGCTCGGCCCACGGGTTGGTCCCAAGGTAAGGCTCAGCCGGGAAGACCAGCCTACCCCGGAACCAACTCCCGAGTTGGCCGGGTAGCGTTAGGTCCGAGTTTTGTTGTAAAAATTGATTGACAAACTAGAGAATATTTGATAGAATAGTTTTGACGCGAAGGAATAGAGACTGCGCGTTATCAGGAGGCAAGTATGATGAGCGAGACCGAGACGGTTGAACGTATTCGAGTAGCGCCAGAGGTGTGTTCCTATGTGGATGATGAACACTCCGAACTAAACATCGAAATCTCCTTGCCTGGCGTTCGGAAGGAAGACATAGACCTCAAGATGCACGACGACAGCCTGAATCTGTCTGCACCGCGCCAGGATATCCAGTTCGTTGCCACCATCGCGTTTTGCTGCCCAGTGAATCCCGATCAGGCTAATGCCGAGTATGACAACGGCCTGTTACGGATCAAGGCGCCGTTCAAAGAGGTTATGGAAGAGTCTGTCAAGATCAAGATCAGGTAACGAAGACCTTCCTCTCCTTTTCTCCCGGCGGGTGTAGCATCTCCCCGCCGGGAGTTCTTTTTTTTGCCCAGACCGGACCGCCGCCATCCCAGGGGGCTGTGTCCAATCAAATAGTAGTCTTGCCGGAAGGAACTGGCTTCCCTCTCTCGCTTGCAGGCTGGCGAATCCAGCGCTATTATTAGGGCCATCGTGCGAACACCATCCCGCATCTCTTTGCGGCCATCGTACTCTATAAGAGCCGGAGCTTGACCATGAAGATTTCCCCGGAAGAACGTTGCTATCTGCGCGATCTGGCCCGCCGCGTGGCTGAAATCGCCGCGAACCCGGCCCAGGAATTTCGCCGTCAGGTCTGGTACACGCAGAACGCCCTGCGCCCCATCAAGCCCCCGGTTTTCTGCTCCCCCGAAGGGGCCTGGACGGAGCTGATCCCCGAGAACACCTTGCGTGTGCAAACCGCCCCCCTGCGCCAATGGGAGCATGGCTTGCTTCAACGCATCTACACTTGGGAACACTTTGCGGACGACCAGGTAATTGACGATTCGTTCGCCGTAGGCCATGTCTACACCCATACGGGTTGGGGAGCCACCCCGACCTATACCCGCAGCGACACCGAGCGCGGCTCCTATGTCTGGGATGCGCCCGTAAAGGAACTGGACGACCTGGAGAAGCTGCACTACCCGGAAGTCATCGTGGACTGGGAGACCACCCAGCGTCACCTGGAACTCGCCCAAGACCTTTTTGGCGACATCCTGCACGTCACCCTGCGTAGCTCCTTCTGGTGGAGCCTCGGCCTGATGAACACGTGGGCCAGTCTGCGCGGCCTCGAACGCCTTATGATGGACATGATCGAGCACCCCAAATGGATGCACCGGGTATGCCGCTTCCTCACCGACGGTCAATTGCACCTGCTCGACAACCTTCAGGCCCAGGGCCTGCTCAGCCTCAATAACGGCAATCACTATGTAGGTTCGGGGCATTTCGGCTTCACCGATCAACTCCCAGCCCCCGGCTGCCAGCCCGGCCATGTGCGAACTCAGGATATGTGGGGCTTCACAGAGGGGCAGGAAATCACTGCCGTCTCCCCGCAGATGCACTGGGAGTTCACCCTGCAATATGAGGCGGCCATCCATCAACGCTTCGGCCTGACCTATTACGGCTGCTGCGAGCCGCTCGACAAAAAGTTCGATTATGTGAAGCGCCTCCCTCACCTGCACGCCGTATCCATTAGCCCCTGGTGTGACCGCGCCATCGCGGCCGAGGCCCTGCAAAACAAATTCATCTATGCATGGAAACCCCATCCGGCGCACCTGGCCGCCGTGCAGTTCGATGGGGAGTATGTTCGCCAGTATATCCGCGAGACGCTGGAAATCGCCCACGGATGCTGCGTCGAAATGGCGCTCAAGGATACGCATACCTGTAATAACCAGCCGCAGCGTTTTGACGAGTGGACGCGCATCGCCCAGGAAGAAAGCCAGCGCGCCGCAGCCAGGATGTAGCACGCACTATCAGCCAACTAACAGTGAAGGAGAGATCATGAAAGCTCTGGTGAATACTGCTCCCTACGTCCTGGAGCTACAAGAATGGGACACGCCCTCCTATGGGCCAGATGACCTGCTCATCCGCGTAAAGGCTTGCGCCATCTGCGGCTCGGACGTCAAGGGCTATAGCGGCAAAACCGGCCGTAGGCAGCCGCCCATCATCATGGGGCACGAAGCGGCGGGCATCGTCGAGGCCACCGGTTCCAACGTGACCGGCTTCCAGCCGGGGGACCGGGTCGGCTTTGACTCTACCGTCTACTGTCTGCGCTGCTCCTACTGCCTGAGCGGCCACTATAACATGTGCGAGAACCGCCAGGTGATCGGCGTGTCCGAAGGCACCTACCGCCGCCACGGCGCAATGGCCGAGTATGTGGTCGTCCCCCACTGGATCGCCGTCCACCTGCCCGACAGCCTCAGCTTTGCCCAGGCATCCCTGATCGAAACGGTTTCTATCGGCATCCATGCCGCCAACCGCACCCCGCTGAAGCTGAACGATACAGTGGTCGTGGTGGGCGCGGGGGCCGTGGGTCTGGTGGCCCTGCAAGCCATCCGCCTCAAGGGCGCAGGCAAAACCATCGTCACCGACATCTCCCCGGCCAAATTAGAGTTGGCCGCCAAGATCGGCGCCGATGTGACCCTCCGCGCGGACGAGCCGAACCTGCTGGAGCGGCTGCGCGCCGAGACCGGGGCCGATGGGGCCGACGCGGTGCTGGAGGCCGTGGGCATCCAAACCACTTTCAGCACGGCCCTGGCCATCACGCGTAACGCGGGCGCATTGACCCTGATCGGCAACGTTTCCCCACGGGTCGAGATGGATTTGCAGAGCGTCGTCAGTCGCGAGATTACCGTCTATGGCGTGTGCGCCTCGAACGGGGAATATGCCGATTGCGTCGAACTGGTTGCGTCGGGCCGCATCTCCGTGGATCCCTTTATCAGCGAGTACGCTCGGCTCGAGGACGGGCAAGCCGTCTTTGACCGGTTGTACAAAGGGGTTGAAGGTAACGTGCGCACCGTGTTCATGTTCGACTGACACGACATGCATCAAGCCGAAATTAAAGCACCCGTGCAATCGGTGCGCTCCTGGCAAAAGCGCATCTTCTTCATTTGCTGGGTAACGTACGCTGCCTACTATCTGGGGAGGGTGAACCTGCCGGTCGCCCTCCCGGCTATGCAAGCCGAGTTCGGTTGGAGCAAAACGGTGGCGGGCCTGATCGGCAGCAGCTTTTACTGGGTGTATGCCATCGGCCAGCTCGTCAACGGCCAGTTGGGCGACCGCGTGTCAGCTCGACGGTTCGTCGCCCTGGGGCTGGGCGCGTCTGCCCTGTTGAACGTGCTGTTCGCCAGTTCTGGCTCGCTGGTCATCATGGCCGCCTTGTGGATGCTCAACGGCTGGCCGCAGTCCACCGGCTGGGGACCGATAATGAAGACGCTGTCCCGCTGGTTCTCTCCCCAGCAGCGCGGCCGCATCACCGCTCTCTTCTCGCCCTGCTATGTCGCTGGGCACGCGCTGTCCTGGGCAATGACCGGCTGGCTGGTCAGTCAGTGGGGCTGGCGAACCGCCTTCTGGATTCCGGGGCTGCTCCTGCTGGTTGCGGCAATCGCCTGGTATAGTATTGCCCGCGACGCGCCTCCCAGCCAGCAGCCCCAGCCCGTTGTCGCTGCCCCCAAGGGCAGTGCCCTGAACATCTTTCGCCCGCTCAAGACTATCCTGCGCCATCCCACCTTGCGCTGGGCGTTGGGCACTTGCTTTCTCTCAGGCATGATCAAGGATGGCCTCACACTGTGGGGCACGACCTACTTGATCGAGCAGACCGGTCTTTCGCTCCCGTTGGCGGCCTTGACCAGCGTGCTGATCCCGGTGGCGGGCATCGGTGGGGTGTTTCTGGCCGGGTGGCTGATTCAGGGGGCGGATGAACGTAGCGAGGTGCCGGTTGTACTGGCACTGGCAATGCTGATGGTGCTGGCTATCGTGGGCCTGTATGCCATCGGCGGCACACAGACCTGGTGGTTGCCCGCCGGGCTGCTGGCGGCCACCGCACTGGCCAGCCACGGCATAAACGCCCTGCTCATGTCCGCGCTGCCCCTCAGCCTGGGAGCGCGCGGCCAGGTATCCTCCGCAGCAGGCACATTTGACTTTGCCTCCTACGTCGGCGGCGGTATGAGCGCCATCCTCGTCGGCGGCCTCCAGGACCGCTTCGGTTGGGCAGCGGTTTATGCGCTGTGGGCAGGTGTGGCTATCGTCATTGCAGCCCTGGCAGGCTGGCAGCGTGCCCGCCCCCGCGTTCTGGAGCCGAGCGCAGACCAGGTATCACGATAGCGCATCCTTCTCCCAGCCCGCGCAGGTATAGAATAGCTCGTAGCCGCGTTGCTGGAGCTATACCGCGCTCTGAACGGGCCGCCGCATGGCAACGCGCCAAGCTGGCGCTGCCTTTGTTGGTGCAACGTTGCTGATGCTGGGCGTTCCGCTGTCTATCGGTTCCTTCCCTACACGTACGCCCGCAGCATAGTGCTCTGCTCGGTAGCATAAATAGCATACTCACCCAGGGCGGCGGGCAGTAACGCAAATTGCACCGCCTGTACGGTTACTGACTCGCCGTCCCAACGCACAGCCCCCTGGCCGGTCATGCATCCCCAAATCTCGAACGTCCGCCCATCGCAGTGCCCGCGGAACTCGGCGCCCGCCGCCAGGTCCACCCGCTCTACAGTAAAGTGAGGTGTCTGGACCAGCCGCGACTGTTTCATCCCCGCTTCCTCCGCCAGCATCACCGGCTGCACCAGCCCCGGCTCGACCAGCCCCCAATCAATCACCTCCATCGCCTGCCGGATATGCAGCGGACGCGGTTTGCCATCCTCCCCCACGCGCCCCCAATCATACACCCGGTACGTGATGTCCGAGTTCTGCTGGATTTCGGCCACGACCGCCCCGGCCAACAGAGCATGTACGCTGCCAGCCGACACATAGACAGCATCACCAGCCCGAATGGGAACTCGGTGCAACTGGCTCTCAACTGTTCCCCGCTCAATGGCCGCCTGAAAGCTCTCCCTGGTGACTCCTTTCGCCAGGCCATAGATCAGCTCGGTTCCCGGCTCAGCATACAGCACGTACCACATCTCGGTCTTGCCCAGCTCACCATGCTCGTGCTCGCGGGCGTAGGCGTCATCCGGATGTACCTGTACGGATAGGTTCTGGTTCGCGTCCAGCAGCTTGACCAGCAGCGGGAACTTGTTCCGGCGCAGCATCTCGGCAGAATTGGTTCCCACCAGATCAGCGCCTAGCGCGTCCATAATCTCTGGCAGCGTGCGCCCCTGCCAGTATCCCGCCTCCGCCCGCGTGGGCGAGCTGGGATGCCCCGAAACATCCCAGCTTTCGGCCACAATGCCAGGCGGCAGCTTCCGACCAAAAATCGTCTCCAAATGACGCCCCCCCCAGATATAATCCCGAAACTCGGAGGCAAACGTCATCGGGTAAATCCGTTCGCTCATCATCTCCGCTCTACTCCTCCACACACTCACGCCACACGCCCCTGTCTCCCTCGCCGCTTGGGAGAGGGTCGGTTCCGCCCTTACGCGTGCAACATGCTCAGGAAATTCTCTCCGGCGATCTTGTCCAGGGTCCCTACATCCACACCACGCCGGGCCAGCGCCTCGAATAGCTCCTCCATGCGGCTCACATCCTCAGGGATGGGCTGCCATTGGCGCGGCGTCCCGTCGAAATCCGAGCCAATTCCCACATGCTCCGGCCCCATCACCTCTATAGCATGGATAAAATGGTCGCACAGCCGTTCCAGACTGGGGTTCTCCGTATCAATGAAATTGCGATAGAAGGCAATCCCCATCACCCCGCCCCGTTCCGCCAGCGCGCGCATCATCTCATCCGTCAGCGCCCGCGAGTGTGGGCAGAGGGCATAGCAACTGCCGTGCGTGTAGCACACCCGCACCGACGACTTTTCCAGCACTTCCCAAAAGGCCACATCGTTGATGTGCGCCAGGTCTACCGCCATGTCCAAATGGGTCATCTCGGTCAGCGCATCCCACCCAAACGGGGTCAACCCCTTGGACTGCCGCCGCAGGTTCTCCCGCTCCGACGGGGTGATATAGCCAAAGTAGCTGGCGTCATACTGCAATTCGGGGCACATCCCCCCGCCGTGGCTGATGTTTGCTATCCGCACGCCCAGCCTGTACCAGTTACGCAAGTGGGCCAACTCTTCCGCAAACATCGCCTGCCCTTCGATGGTCAATACCAGGGCGATTTTGCCCTCACGGCGCGCCTGCCGCACCTGCGTCGCTGTCAGGCAAATGGCGAAATCATCTCCGTGCAGCGCGGCCATCTCATACGCCGCGTCAATCAACATGCTGGACTGGAACAGATTTGCGTCGCCCACCATCGTGAACAGGCAATCCACTCCACCCTGTCGCAGGCGCGGTAGGTCCACCTGGTAAGCCGGGTCTACCACGGCCAAATCCATCGAGTCGCCGCGCATCAGCCGCAGAATCAAGCTATCGCAATGGGCATCCAGCACCAAAAACCGATCCACCAGGCGTCCTTCAGGCATGTCAGCCTCCCCTTTCCTTATTGCTCAAGAGACCATGCAAATACGCCAGCGCAGCGGGCGCCACCGCCGCATAATCCACATTGTAGAGATCAAGCGCCAGCCCGCCCTGGAAGCCAACCTCTTCCAGCGCACGCAGGTATACCCGCAAATCCATGTCTCCCTCGTGCGGCAGCAGATGCCGGTGTACGCCAGCCGCCATGTTCTCCACGTGCCCGTGGACGATTTTGCTCCCCAGGGCGTGAATGGCCCCCACCGGATCAGGGTCACACAAGAACACGTGGCCCAGGTCAAGGTTGGCAGCCAGCGCGGGCGAGGGAATCTCGTCGAACAATCGCAGCAGGTGCTCCGTCGAACCAACGACAAAGTTCGGCTCAAATTCCTCCGCCAGGGTCACCCCCTGCTCCTCGGCCACCTGCACCAACTCTCGCGTGCGAGCGACCATTCGCTTCCACGCAGCGTGGTCTCCGCTGCGCGCCGTGGTCCCCGAAAAGACCAGCATATCCGTGCCAAACGCGCGAACCAACGGGATAACCTTGCGCGTCAGTTCGAATTGCTGGTCGTTGTAGATATAGTCCTGGTGGTAGCTCACCGAAAAGGGCGCCAACCCCAGTTCGCGCACAGCATCGCCCACCTGGCGGGCCAGGGTTCCATCTAGTATCTCCGGGCGCACATCCTCATTCTCCAGGCATAGTTCCACCCCGTCGAAACCCACCTCCTTGAGCATCCGCAAGCATTCGCGCATGGGATAATCCTTCAAAGGCTGTGTCCTGCCATAGAATCGCATGTCTTCCCCTTAGCTATGAATTGGGCGCTGCGCCAGGCCCTGACTGCCTGACACAACTCTGGTTGCGGCCCTGTCTGTCGCCCCACATGATACCATCAACCCGCCCGGCAACACAAGGCATCCCAGCACGTCCGGTAGGGCTACGTTTAAGTATGGAGCGCCGCCACCCCTGGCCAATGGCGCTAACTTTTCGCGGATCATGGGTAAGTACGTACTACCGATGAAAGGGCTGGGTTCCGTCACGGCTAATACTCGCCGCGCGGCATGTAGGCCGCGCCCGCACCCAGCACTCAAGTGCTGGGCTAATGGTATTAAAGCAGGCTAAAGCCTACTAAAACGTATTTAACCCGCTTCAGCGGGTTTCACCATCACTAGCCTGGGACCTTCAGTCCCAGGTGTAGCGGGCAATCCGGCATCTCTTCGCCAACGCTCCCTAACGGATAGGTGGGATGAAAGCCGTTTCTATCGCGGGGTTACGCCTCTTTTCCCGTGATAACCAAATGTTAGCACCATTGGCCACCCCTGGCGGCTAAACGCAGTCGCGGTGTTCACCTACGTTGTACCATGTTATAATACGCCCTGGAATTACATGCGGAATAGAAGGAGGAACGGTTAATGATCCTAGCCGCGCTGACGGATATTCACGGCGATCTGGGCGGGTTGGAAGCGATAGACGCAGACCTGGCCGCCGCCGATCTGGTGTTATTGACCGGTGACCTGACCCACTTTGGGCGCAGGGCAGCCGCCGAGGAGGTAGTGAGTGCTGTGCGTCACCTGAACCAGCATGTCCTGGCAGTTCCCGGTAACTGCGACCATGCCGAGGTAGCCGACTATCTCATAGAGCAGGGCATCAACCTGCACGCCCGACATGTAGTCATGGATGGGATAGCATTCGTTGGGCTGGGCGGCTCTCTGCCCGCCCCTGGCCAAACCCCAAACGAATATGACGAACAGGAATTGGAAGCTTTTCTCGTCCAGGCTGCAAAAGACCTGCCCGCCGACACCCCTACGGTTCTGGTAGCTCACCAGCCCCCTTACGATACCGTCGCCGACCTGGCCCGCATTGGCCGCCACGTGGGCAGCCACGCCGTCCGCCGCTTTATCGAAACGTACAAGCCGCTGGTATGCTTCACCGGCCATATCCACGAAGGCCACGGCATGGACACCATTGGCAGCACCCGCATCGTCAACCCCGGTCCCTTCCGCGACGGCGGCTATGCCTACGCCCAGATCGAGGGCAATCAGGTAACCGTCGAACTGTGCGGCTAGAGATAGCGCACGCGCGCATACACGAGCCCGCTACCGGATGAGGGTTTTCTCCCCCCTCATTTCCCGTTTGCCTTACTGACAGAACAGATGTACTATTAGGGGATGGTAGGTGAAAAGATGAATCAACAAATCACACAAGAAGAACACAATCAGACGTTCCAGCTTGTCTCCGATTTTCGGCCGATGGGCGACCAGCCGCAAGCTATTGCCCACCTGACAGAGGGCATCCAACGGGGCGACCAGTACCAGACCCTGATGGGCGTGACGGGATCGGGCAAGACGTACGTCATGGCGAATATGATCGAGAAGCTACAGCGGCCCGCCCTGGTCATTGCGCACAACAAGACGCTGGCGGCGCAGCTCTATTCCGAGTTCAAGGAGTTCTTCCCGCATAACGCCGTGGGCTATTTCGTGAGCTATTACGATTACTATCAGCCCGAAGCATATATCCCGCGGACGGATACCTATATCGAGAAGGACGCCCAGATCAACGAGGAGATCGAGCGACTGCGCTTATCAGCTACCTCGGCGCTGTTCAGCAGGCGCGACGTGGTCATCGTGGCCTCTGTGTCTTGCATCTATGGCCTGGGCGACCCGGAAGAGTACGGCAAGGTCGTCATCAACCTGCGGCAGGGCGAGACGCGCAGCCGCGAGAAGGTGTTGCGCCACCTGGTGAGCATCTTCTACGAGCGTAACGACGCCGTCCTGTCACCCGGCAAGTTCCGCGTGCGCGGCGACACGCTCGAAGTGATGCCCGCATATGGCGATACTGCCTACCGCATCGAATTCTGGGGCGACGAAATCGAGCGTATCCTGGAGATCGACACCCTCACCGGGCAAACGCTACTCCAGCATCGCTATGTCGAGATCTTTCCAGCCAAACACTTTATCACGCCCCAGGAAAAGCTGGCCAAGGCCATCGAGGATATCGAGGCCGAGCTAGAGCAGGAGCTTGTTCGCCTGCGCAATGAGGAAAAGCTGCTGGAAGCCCAGCGTCTAGAGCAGCGCACCCGCTACGATATGGAGATGCTGCGCGAGGTGGGCTACTGTTCGGGCATCGAGAACTATTCCCGGCATCTATCCCAACGGCAGGCCGGGACCGCGCCCTGGACGCTGCTCGATTATTTCCCCGATGATTACCTGATGTTCGTGGACGAGTCGCATATGACCATCCCACAGGTGCGGGGAATGTACAACGGCGACCGCTCTCGCAAAGGGGTGCTGGTGGATTTTGGCTTCCGCCTTCCCTCCGCGATGGACAACCGCCCGTTGACGTTTGAGGAATTTGAGAACCATGTCCACCAGTGCGTGTTCGTCTCGGCCACGCCAGGCCCTTACGAGCGGGTGAAAAGCACGCAGATCGTCGAGCAGATCATCAGGCCCACCGGTTTGGTGGACCCCGAAATCAGCGTCCGCCCTACCGAAGGGCAGATCGACGACCTGATCGCCGAACTGCAACGCCGGGCGAAAAGGGCCCAGCGCGCGCTGGTTACCACCCTGACCAAGCGCATGGCCGAGGACCTGTCCGAGTACTTGCGCGAGGCGGGGTTGAATGTGCATTACCTGCACTCCGAGGTTGTCACCCTGGAGCGCGTGGACATCCTGCACGACCTGCGCGCAGGCGTCTATGACGTGATCGTAGGCGTCAACCTGCTGCGCGAGGGGCTGGACTTGCCCGAAGTTTCCCTGGTAGCCATCCTGGATGCCGACAAAGAAGGCTTCTTGCGGTCCACCCAGGCCCTGATCCAGACCATCGGGCGCGCGGCCCGGCACGTCGAGGGGCAGGTGATCATGTACGCCGACCGGCTCACCGACTCGATGCGGCAAGCCATTGACGAGACCAACCGCCGTCGCGAGATTCAGGCCGCGTACAATCAGGAGCACGGGATCACGCCGAGCACTATCGTCAAGGAAATCCGCGACCTGACCCAGCGCATGCGCTTGGTGGCCGAGGACAAGGCAGAATACAAGGTAGCCACCGAAATCCCCAAGGATGAGGCTCACCGCCTGATCAAGGAGCTGGAAAAGCAGATGAAGGCTGCCGCCCAGAATCTAGAGTTCGAGAAGGCGGCCCTCCTGCGCGACCAGATCCTGGAACTGCGACAGGCTATCCGAGACGCGGAGGACGTCCCCGAATGGGAGCGCTTCCGTCGCTTTGAAAAGGAACGCCGGTAGATGGTCGACACCATGGAGCCGGGCTACCTCGCCCTGCATCGCACGGGCGAATTACGCGCACGCGTGCAGGCCGCCAACCGTTGCATGGCGGCCTGCAACCTGTGCCCTCGCGCCTGCGGCGTCAATCGCCTGCAAGGCGAGTTGGGCTTTTGCCGGGCTGGTTTGATTGCCCGCGTCGCCAGCGCCAACGTACACCCCTGGGAAGAGCCGCCCATCAGCGGCACGCGCGGATCGGGCACGGTGTTCTTTTCCCATTGCACCGCTCGCTGCCTTTTCTGTCAGAATTATCCCATCAGCCAGCAGGGCGTGGGGCGCGATATGACCGCGGAACAACTGGCCGACGCGATGCTGCGCCTTCAGAAACAGGGCTGCCACAACATCAACTTGGTGACACCCACTCACTATGTTCCGCAACTACTGGCAGCAGTCGAGATCGCGGCGGAACGCGGTCTGCGATTGCCCCTGCTGTATAACACCAGCGGGTACGACAGCATAGAGACGCTGCGCCTGTTGGATGGCGTGATAGACATCTATCTGCCCGACAGCAAGTACACCGACGACGAGGCGGCTTGTCAGCTATCTGGCTATCAGGATTATGTCCAGCATAACCGGGCCGCCCTGCTCGAGATGCGACGCCAGGTGGGGACAGAATTGGTGCTCGATGACGAGGGGCTGGCCCGCCGGGGAATGGTGGTGCGCCACCTGGTATTGCCCTACGGCCTGTCGCAGACGCCCCAGGTACTGCGCTGGATCGCCGAGCATCTCACGCCGCTGATCCATGTCAGCGTGATGGCCCAATACTTTCCGGCCTACAAAGCCGTCGGACACCCCACCCTGGGGCGGCGGCTGCTGGCCGAGGAGTACGAGGCGGCCCTCGCCGCCCTGGAAGAAGTCGGCCTGGAGAATGGCTGGCAGCAGGAAATAGAGTGCGACACCCCGGAGGACACCTCCGCCGAGGAAACACTGTAGGCCAAATCGCCTTTGCTGGACGAGTTCAATAGCCGGAATCCTATAGAGGCTCCGGCTGTTTTTCTTGCTTCAACTCCTCCGGCATCTCCACCTTGCCCAGGTTCTTGACGGTGGGACCGTGGATGAACTCGCCGTCCACCGTGTAGCGTGAGGAGTGGCAGGGGCAATCCCAGGTCATCTCGGCATTGTTCCAGGCTACGGTGCACCCCTGGTGCCCGCAGATAGCGGAAACCATATGCAGCTTGCCCTCCAGGTCTCGATGCACGGCCAGCTTTCTTCCTTCATAGTCGATAACCTTGCCCTCTCCTGGAGCAACATCCTCTGGACGTAGGTGCTCCCCGCCAGACATCAGGTCCTTGAGGAACCGCCCGGCGTTGTGGCTACCGAGCTGGGCGATCCCCACCAGCGTTTTCGGCTGCCACACCCGCGACGGGTCATAGACCGCCTCCCAGGAATGCGAACGCCCCAGCAGCATATCTGTCAGCAGCATGGCCGCCGCCGTACCGTTGGTCATCCCCCACCCGAAAAAGCCGGTTGCCACGTACAGATGGCGCGAGACAGAGGTATACTTGCCCACGTACGGCACCCCATCCACCGGATAGTTGTCCTGCGTGGCCCACCGATACGCGATGGAACGCACGTCGAAATGCTGGCGCACCCAGCTCTCTAGATCGCGGAAGTACCGCCGATTGTCGCCACCCTGGCCGGTAATGTGCTTTCCCCCGCCGATAATCAGCATCATCCCTTCGTCCGTGGGCTGCGGGCGAATAGACTGGTAGTCATTCGGGTCCGTGCTGATAAACATCCCCTGTGGGGCCGATTGGTTCACATACACGCCCAACACGTAAGAGTATTTGGGCGTCTGCCGAGTGAAGTACAGGCCCCGGTCCAGGAAAGGGAAATGGGTAGCCACGATCACATCCCGCGCCCGAATTCTGCCCCGGTTCGTGGTCACCACGGCGGGCTGGCCGTCGTCTACGTCCACCGCCACCGTGTGCTCGAAAATATGACTCCCATCCCCGGGTATCGCGTCTGCCAGAGCCAGCAGATACTTGCGCGGGTGAAAGCGGGCCTGATCCTGGAAACAGACCGCGCCCCGCGTGTCGTAAGGCAGAGGCACACTCTGCTCGAAAGAGGCAGGCAGCCCCAGTTCTTGCGCGACGCGCACCTCCGCCTCGATCTGGGCGATGTCGCCCTCATGCAGCGTATAGGTGTAGGCGGGCAGCCGGGCAAAGTCGCAGGCAATCCCCCGTTGCTCCACCAGCGTAGCCACCAACTCGATGGCGGCCTGATTCGCCTCGGCGTATAGATAGGCCCGCTCTCTGTCGAACCGATCCATCAACGGCTTGTAGACCAGCCGATGCAGCGAGGTCAGCTTGCCGGTGGTGTGGCCCGTCACACCCTCCAGAACGCGCCGCGCCTCCACCAACGCCACCCGCATACCCACGTCCTTCAGCAAAAAGGCCGCCGTCACGCCCACGATGCCGCCGCCCAACACGGCCACATCCACGTCCAGGTTCCCCTGCAGAGCGGGATAATTGGTCCTGGGCGTGCTATCCAGCCAATAGGGTATTCCCTTACCGGGTAAATCCATCATCCCCCCATCCTTATCAAGACCTCCAAAGCATCCGAGGTCCACACAGGCCGCGCGTCTTGCGAGCATGCACACAGAAGGAGGAGGGCAGCGATCAACGGATAGGAGAGAGGAGAGTGACTCGGCGTGAGGCATAAACCAGCCGGGAAGGAATTAGCGGTGGCAAGCGATAGATGCGCAGCCTACAGAACATCGCGCACAGCAGCATTGTAGCGGGCATGCCCTTGACCGTCAAGGCATACCGCACCCGGAACAGGCGTCGACGGGGTCGGTGCCAATGGCGTTCTTGGGAATTGGGACAGGCGTGAGGGGCAACTTGGTCGCGGAGCAGGCGCAATGGTGGAAGGACCGCGCCTTGAGGCTGTGCTTGTCGGGGCAGGGGCCATTGCGCGGCCCGGCGGGCGCCTTGACTCTGACTGCTTCCGGATATAACATCCCGCTGACGAGGGCCACTCGCCTGGCATCTCTTAGGGCGCGCTCGGTGGCCTCTCCGCCACCCCCTAACGGAGGTACGCTTCGATGGCCGCATCGCGCAACTGGAAAGTCCCGTTCTTTGCCATCTGGACCGGCCAGGCCATCTCGATGGTGGGGAGCAACTTGGTGCAGTTCGCCCTGGTCTGGTGGCTTACGGAAACGACCGGATCGGCGACCACGCTGGCCACCGCTACCATCATGTTCACCCTGCCCCACGTTCTGATTGGGCCCTTTGCCGGAGTGCTGGTGGACCGCCTGCCGCGCAAGTGGGTGCTGATCGTCTCGGACGGCAGTATCGCCCTGTTCACCGCATTGTTAAGCATCCTGTTCTGGCTGGATGTGGCACAGCCCTGGCACGTCTTTGCCATCCTGCTGATTCGGGCACTGGGCGATTCCTTCCAGAGCCCCACCATGATGTCCACCACGCCGCTGATGGTCCCAAGAGAACAACTTTCGCGGGTGGCGGGCATGAACGCTACCCTGTGGGATGTGCTCTCCTTTGCGGTGCCGCCCATGGGCGCCATGCTCCTGGGTTTCCTGGACGTGCGCGGCATTTTGCCCCTGGACGTGCTTACGGCAGTCATGGCTGTGGTGCCCGTAGCCTTGTTTCGGATTCCCCAACCGGAAGCCCAGCGGGTACAGGGCACGGGCGTTCGCGCAGTGATGCGTGACCTGGGCGAAGGGCTGCGCTACATCTGGGACTGGAAGGGCATGCGCTGGTTCATGGCCACCACGCTGGTTTGGGGCGTGTTCGTAACGCCGTTAATTTCCTTCCAGCCGTTGTTGGTGACCCAGTACTTCAAGGGCGGCGCGGTGGAACTGGGCTGGATGAGCTCGGCTTTTGGGGTGGGAATGCTGGCCGGCGGCACGCTATTGAGCGTATGGGGAGGCTTCCCTCGGCGCCTCGCCACCAGCATCAGTGGCACCGTGATCACCTGTCTGGGGCGCCTGCTGGTAGCCATCACGCCGCCGACGGCCTTTTGGCTGGCCATTGTCGGCCAGTTCATCACAGGACTGGGCTTCTCTGCCCACAACACGGGCACGCGGGCCGCCGAACAAGCGGCAGTGGCGCCCGAGATGCAGGGGCGGTTCTTCGCCGTCAGCTTCTCCATGTTCACCGCGCTCTCACCCATCTCGCTGAGCATCTTTGGCCCCCTGGCCGAAGTCTGGGGGGTGCGAGTGTTCTGGTTCCTCATGCCCGTTGCCGGGTTCGTGATGGCGGCCATCCGGCGCCTGGTTCCGTCTATTTATCATCTGGAGGATGCGGGGGCCGATGGCCGGGCCGTGGTGCGGGGCGAGGCGGGGAAACCCAAGCCTGCCATTTCTGCCGTCGCGAATGATATAGACTAGCGCGACTCCCAGGATTTCACGCATTGGGTCTGCACGTCCAGCAGGAATGCGTCCAATTCGGCCGCAAGGTTACCCATCGGGGCGCATCTCCGGTCCAGAACATCCGGAACTCGTTGACAGCAGAGCACTACTGGCCTATCATAAAGGTGTGCCGATCAATGCACTCCCCACACCACCTTCCTGAGTGGGCACTCTACTTCGGTGGCCGTGCGCCCGCATCACAGCCCACGCCACTCGGAACACTACCTGACGGTAACCTCAAGGCAAAGGCGGTGGATACATGGTGTCTGCGAACGACTGGCGGCGCAGCTTTTTCTCCTTCGGCGCGATCCTGTGTCTGGTGCTGATCGTCAACGGCAGCCAGCCCATTCCCCAGCCTCCCTGCACCACACCTCCATCCGCCGATGCGTGCGTTTCTTCCGCTGAATTTCTGGCGTGGCAAGGGCTGGCCCTGCGCCCTGCCTTCCGTGACGATCTCACCCAGCTCCAGCATATCCCCCGCTACCAGATCGATGCAACCGTCAAGCTGGATACGTCGGTAATCGAGGGCACGATGCAAATCTGCTACACCAACGGGACAGGCGCTCCCCTGCCTGATCTCCTTTTTCGCCTCTACCCAAACGCCAGCACGATCTATGGTGGGGGCAGTCTCGACATCCAGTGGGTCCAACGGGGCGACAATCAACTCGCGTTCTCTCTGACGGAAAACGACACCGCCTTGTGGGTTCCCCTGGATCCGCCCCTCGCTCCCGGCAAAGCCACCACTATTAGCATGGCCTTCACTGCCCACGTGCCCACCTCCGGCAGCCAGGGGTATCGCATCTTTCACCAGGGCGATGCAGTTACCAGCCTGGCAGGCTGGTATCCCATTCTCTCCTGTTACTGCCACGGGTGGAAACTCTTTCCCATTCCCGCCGTCGGGGATGCCATCCTCACCGACCCCAGCTTCCATGATGTGCGGCTGACCGTCCCGGCCACCCACACGGTGGTCGCCACCGGTACCACGTTGGACCGCCAGGAGACCAACGAGGGGGTGGTATGGCGCGTGGTCAGTGGGCCAGCCCGCAGCTTGACCGTGATCCTGAGCGACCGCTATCTCTCCGAAACCGTGGAGATGGAAGGGGTCACGATCAACTACTATGCCCTCGCGGCCAGTCGGTCCAATACCACCCGGCACGATGCGCTCAGCATGGCCCGCGATGCCTTTGCCACCTATACCAGACGCTTCGGTCCCTACCCTTTCACCGAATTCGACGTGGTCGAAACAGCAGTGTCCATTGGCGGATACGAGTTCACCGGCATGGTCGCGCTGGAGCATACCAGCAGACTCCGTGACAGCGTGGGGCAGTTTCGCTTCCTCGTGGCCCATGAAGTCGCTCACCAATGGTGGTATAGTCTGGTCGGCAACAACCAGATATTGGACCCCTGGCTGGACGAGTCGCTGTCCACCTATGCGACGGCACTCTACCTGGAGGACACACTGGGGCCTTCTAACGCCAGGGCCTTGCTCGCCACCTTTGAGCGCACCTATGGGCGACCCAATGCCAACACCGCCCCTATCGATAGCTCCACCCTGGATTTTGGCAGTTGGGCCACCTACCGCGCTCCGATCTACTATCACGGTGCGCTGTTTCTGCACGCTCTGCGTCAGGAGATGGGGGATGAACTGTTCTTCACCTTGCTGAGCACCTACTACCAACGATACAGATATCAGACGGCAACCACCCTCGATTTCCTTCAGTTGGCCCAGGAGACCGCCGGTAAAGACCTGACGCCCCTGTACCAGAGCTGGTTCACCGAGCGCGAGCCGTGGCGGGCTGGTGGCCCTAGCGAGGAGTAACCCAGAACCATGCAGATATGCGTCGAGCCAGTACTTTAACGGCACATTCACACCATACGAATCACCCATCCGCACCTGTTACTCAACTTTCGCTCACAAGCAGGGCGCACATCCGGGTGCTTTTTCTATCTGATGGGAGGCTATGGTATAATAATGCAAAATCACCCGGAGGGGCAGATGCAACGGGCCATCACACCAACGCCAACAGATCGCGCGGTCGATGGATCCTCCGTATCGATTGCCCTTGGGCCTTCTCTGAAAGCCACCTGGGTGTTTCTATGCGGCGTGTTGGCCTCCGGGTTCAACCGGTGGGATGGGGAGCATCTCTTCCGCGTCCTGGCAGCCTGGCTCATCGCGGATGTCTTGTTGGGCTGCGTGCTGGCCCAGTTTCGCCAACTCAAGCGGGCGCAGCTTTCCCGAGACCGCTCCGAGTTGCAGCAATTCGGGTTCCCACGCCGCTTTACCATTCCTTACGCCGAAGAGGACTCACCCGGTGGCAGGCTCGCCACCCAGGTAAACTATTACCTGGCCCACTGGCAGACGCGCGTTTGGCCGCGTGCCGGACGATGCGCCACCGCTGCACTGGCAGCAACGGGCGTGGCCCTGGTCCTGTCCACTTACCTGGACAAGTGGGTCCTGGTAATAGTCAGCGGCAGTCTGGCTCTGGCGGCCATCCTGGCACTGCTCATGGATAGCGATACGGCACTGTTCGCCAGGTGGCTGATGGGGTTGCACCTGCTCGCTGCCTGGTTGGTGGGGCATCTGGTCGTCGCTCCCTGGAGCCGCTTGTCGTTTGCGCTGGCGGTGTTCGTCGGGCTGTGGGGCTATGCGCGCATACATGCGCGCCAGGCTTCGAGTACGGCGGCGCTCTGGTTCGCCCGGCTGTTGTGGGCCGTGGAGGTGCTGGTCCTGCTGGTGGCCAGACAGCCGTTGTTGGCCGCGGCCGTCGCGGTGGCAGCGTTGGCCGAACAGATGGCCTCCCGCCTGCCACGCGCCAACTCGGTCACATGGCTTGATCAGATCGCCTGGCTGGTGAGTCTGTTATTGGTCGCTCTCGCAGCGACCTATTGGATCTGAGCAGAAAAATGTGGATTGGAGTCGGGCTGCTGGCTGCCGTCCTGGGCGGGATTGCCTATTGGTTGCTGATCATCACAGAGGGCACATACCTGGGTCCAAGGGTGGTAACGCGGCTGTATGATTGGGTCGCCGGGCGTTACGATGCGATCAAGAACATGCATTACGTCAACGAGTCCATCTATCTCGGTATTCCGTTGGCAGAGGCATTGCCTCCTATCGAGTCATCGCCCATCGTGCTGGACGTGGCCACCGGAACGGGACGCGTCCCCCTGGCGCTCTTGCGCCAATGGGATCGCGGGGGAAAAGTAATCGGCATAGACCGCTCCCTACCGATGGTGGCCGTTGCCCAAAAAGCGCTCGCCGACTATCAGGAGGAATCGGCACTCCTCCTGCAAGATGCCGAGGCGCTGGGGTTTGCCGATGCGAGCTTGGACGGGGTCACCTGCCTGGAGGCGCTAGAGTTTATGCAGCACCCTCAACAGGCTCTACGCGAGATGGTGCGCGTCCTGAAACCCGGCGGCCTGCTGCTCGTATCGAATCGCGTCGGCAAGGAGGCACGGTTCTTCCTACGGCGCATGCACGGCCGGGGACAGTTGGAGCGCTACCTGCACACGCTGGGATTGCAGGATGTCCACACTGACCGATGGCAGGTAGACTATGACCTGGTATGGGCCAGAAAATGCCTCGATGGAGAGCAGGCGGCCAACCTACAGCGGGCCGCTGCCCTGCACGGGGAACGGCGAAAGGATGGGGAATGATACCCAAGAAGGATTTCATCAGTCTGGCAGACCTGTCACCTGCCAGAATTCAGGAGCTATTGGACTCGGCCATCGCCCTCAAGACGGAATGGGCGGAGGGACACGGCAAGCCCTACCTCGCAGGTAAAACGCTGGCCATGATCTTCCAGAAACCTTCTTTGCGCACGCGCGTCTCCTTCGAAATGGCCATGGTTCACGTCGGTGGACATGCGCTCTATCTCTCCCCCGACGAAATCAAACTCGGCCACCGGGAGAGTATCCCAGATGCAGCCAGGGTGTTAAGTCGTTACGTGGATGTGATTATGGCCCGCGTGTTCGCTCACTCGGACATCCTCGCCCTGGCACAGTGGGCCAGCGTGCCGGTCATCAACGGCCTGTCGGACTATAACCATCCCTGTCAGGGGATGGCTGACCTGCTCACTATCTACGAAAAGATGGGAAAACTCCGGGGGGTCAAGCTGGCCTATGTGGGAGATGGCAACAATGTCTTGCACTCGCTCTTGTTTGGCGGGGCCAAGATGGGCATGCATGTAGTAGCGGCTACGCCCGTGGGCTATGACCCGCTGCCGGAAGTGGTGCAGCAAGCCACTCAAGAAGCCGCCAAGCACGGGGGTTCGGTGCAGCTCTTGCGAGACCCACGTGAAGCTGTCCGGGGCGCGGATGTCATCTACACAGATACCTGGACAAGCATGGGCCAGGAAGCCGAAGCGGCCGAGCGCCGCGCGGTGTTCCCGCCCTATCAGGTGAACACCGCCCTGCTTTCCTATGCCCAGCCGGAAGTTGGCGTAATGCATTGCCTCCCCGCCCATCGCGGCGAGGAGATCACGGATGAAGTAGCTGATGGCCCGCATTCCTGGCTGTTCGATGAGGCCGAAAATCGCCTGCACGCCCAGAAGGCCATCCTCGTGGATCTGTTCAAGGATACTGACTAGGTGGAGAACATCCTCTGGATCCTGTCCAAAATCGATCTGCGCAACCTGATTGACATCCTGCTGGTGGCCGCCGTAATCTACAGCATTCTGTGGCTGGTGCGCGGCACGCAGGCTGTCCAGCTCTTGCGCGGCGTCATCCTGCTGGCGCTGGTCATCGCCCTGGTGGGCACCATCGCCGGGCTTACCGCGTTCAACTGGTTGATGAAAAGCGGCGCGCAAGCTCTGGTGCTGATCGTCGCGATCATCCTACAGCCTGAACTCCGACGCGCCCTGGATCGCCTGGGACGCGCCGGCGGGGCAGCCCTGTTCTCCAGCAGCGCCGACATCAACCTTCAACGGACGATCACCGAGATCGCGTCCGCCTGTCGGCATCTGTCCGAGCGGCGGCATGGAGCGTTGATCATCATTGAGCGCGAAACCGGCTTGCAGGATCATATCGAGACAGGCGTCGAGATGGACAGCGTCGTCGCAGACGAACTACTTCAGACTATCTTTTTCCCGAACACGGCCCTGCACGATGGAGCAGTCATCGTGCGCGGAGACCGAATTGTGGCAGCCGCCTGCGTCTTGCCTCTGGCCGAGACCATCGTCTCGGATACGCACCTGGGCACGCGCCACCGGGCAGCCGTGGGCATTACCGAACAGACAGACGCCATTGCCATCGTCGTTTCAGAGGAAACTGGTATCATCTCAATGGCTCGCAATGGGCGCATCGTCAGACACCTTGATGAGCGGCGGCTCGTGACACTGATGCAGGCCCTCTTGCGCAACCAGAGCAGCAGTCGGCGCGGAGCATTTCCCTGGTTCTCCAGCCGTTCGAGCCGCAAATCTGCTCCTGATGACCATTCCACACAGGCATAGGGGATATTCGTGACCAAGAGCGGGGCACCACGTCGCAGGTTTGTTGATAATATCGGGACGGTATCGCTGGCCCTGGTGCTGGCCCTGGTAATCTGGGTCAACGCCATGTACCAGAACGATAGGCCGCAGACTGCATGGTTTCCTGAGGCCATCCCCATCGAAATTCTGAATACTCCCAGCGGACTGGAGGTAGTCAACAATCCGGCCCAATCCACGCGCGTGCAGATCAAAGCCTTTGCTTCCAGTTGGAACAGCCTGGCAGCGTCCAGCTTCCGCGCCACGGTGGATTGGCGCAACTTGGAAGAGGGCTTGCATTCCGTTCCGGTCAAGGTCACATCTTCTGATCGAACCGTTACGATCGTCAGCACACAGCCCGAAACCATCTATGTGCAACTGGAGCCGATGCGCAAAGTCCCTATGGAAGTCGCTATCGAGATCACGGATCGCGAGGAAATTCCCCTCGGGTACACCATTGACCCACCTCCCGAAAGCAACCCTCGCTTTGTCAGCGTGGAAGGACCTGCCTCGGCGGTGGAACGCGTTACCTCCATCGTGGCCGCTATATCCGTCGGTGGGGAACGGGAGCACGTGGAACGTACCGTGGAACCCCGCGCGCTCGATGAAAAAGGCCAGGTGGTCCGAGAGGTCCGGCTGTCGCCTCAAGCCGTCGAGATAGCGTTCGACATTGAGAAGAAATTGAACTATCGTGAGGTGGCCGTGAGGGCACTGATCAGCGGGCAGCCCGCGCGCGGCTATTTCGTCAGTAGCGTCGAAGTCCACCCGGCAACAGTGACGGTATCCGGGCCACCGGCAGTGGTGGCGGATATGCCCGGCCTGGTGACAACGGATGGTGAAGTGGACACTACCGGCGCTACGCGCATGCTGGCCAAGCGACTCCCGCTCAAGCTCCCCGCCGGAGTGTCCGTGTTGAGCGAGGATGAGAACGAGCTGCAGGACGTGCTGGTCACGGTGGAGATCGATCCCGTCATGGGCGGCGCCACCGTCGAATTACCTATCCAAACCCGCAAGATTCAAGAGGGCCTCCAGGCCAGGCTCTCCGTACCCAGTGTGGACGTGATCCTGACTGGCCCGGCTGTCGTCCTGGATGCACTCCAGTTGGATTTGTTGGCCGCTTATGTCGACCTGAGTGGTTTGGGTGTCGGCAAACATCAGGTGAAAACGATGGTTGATCCGATGGTGTCCCAGAACGAAGAGCTGGCCGATCTGACGGTTACCAGTATATCGCCTGCCTACATCGAGGTGGTGATCACCGAGATCCCTACACCTACGCCGACGCCTACGTCCACGCCCAGCATGACCCCTACTCCGGAGAAACAACCCACCCCCACCGGCACAGCGCCACCGACCACCGGACCGACCCGAGCACAGCCGACGGTGACGATGACACCCACTGGCTAGATGCGCTAAACAGTACAGGACAGGCTGGCCCTATCTCACCAGCGAGCTCTAGCTCGCGCCAGCCTGCCCTGTCTATGGAAGTGAGTGAAGTATGGCAAAAAGGAAACCACTGGTCGCCCTGGTGGGGCGGCCGAATGTTGGAAAATCAACCCTGTTCAACCGGCTCGTAGGAGCTCGGTTGGCTATCGTAGAGGAGATACCCGGAACCACGCGCGACCGGCAATATTCGGACGTGGAGTGGGGCGGACGTGTATTCACCCTGGTAGACACCGGCGGACTCGTTACCGACCCCTCCGATGAGATTACCAAACAGATCCAAACCCAGGCACAGGTCGCGATGGCCGAAGCAGACGTGATCGTTCTGGTAACCGATATCCTCACCGGCGTGACTGCACCCGACTATGACGTCGCCGACACCCTGCGGCGCACAGCCAAGCCTGTGGTGTTGGCTGTCAACAAAGCCGATAACCTCAAACGGGAAATAGACCTGCCCGAGTTCTATGCCCTTGGGCTGGGCGATCCGCTGCCCGTCTCTGCGCTGCAAGGCGTGGGCACCGGCGAGTTGCTAGAGGCCATCACCGCGAACCTCCCCTCCATGCCCGCCGAAGAAGAGGAAGAACCCGAGATTCTGCACATCGCCATCGTAGGCCGCACGAACGTCGGCAAGTCCTCCCTGCTCAACCGAATGCTCGGCGAGGAACGGGTGATCGTTAGCGGCGTGCCCGGTACCACGCGTGACGCCATTGACACAACCATCCGCTTCCGGGGTGAAGAGATGGTGCTGATCGACACCGCCGGAATTCGTCGGCGCGGGCGCATCGAGCCGGGCATCGAGAAATACAGCGTGCTGCGGTCTCTCAAGGCTATCCAGCGGGCCGACGTCGTCTTTTTGGTGATTGATGCCGTGGACGGGGTAACTGCCCAGGATACCCACGTGGCCAGCTATATCCTGGACGAGTCCAAAAGCGTCATCGTGGTGGTGAACAAGTGGGACTTGGTGGAAAAGGACACCCACACGCTGCACCAATACGAGGAATACGTGCGGAACGAATTAAAGTTCATGCCCTACGTGCCGGTGGTGTTCATCTCTGCCCTCACCGGCCAGCGGGTCAGCAGCTTGCTGCCGCTCGCGCAGCGCATCCGCAAAGAGCGCGAGCAACGCCTGACAACTTCCGAGATTAACAATGTAATCCGTGAGGCCACCGCCCGCCATTCCCCACCCAGCAAGTGGGGCAAAAAGCTACGCATCTACTACGGCACACAGGTGGGTGTGAGTCCCCCTACTTTTGTCTTCTTTGTGAACGACAAACGTCTGGTGCACTTTACCTATGCCCGCTACCTGGAGAACCAGATTCGGCAAAAGTATCACTTCGAGGGTAGCCCCATCAAGATGATCTTTCGTGGCCGCTCGCCTAGCGAGACATAGCCGCCTGGATCCAATGCGCCAGGATAGCTCAGACCCGCTGCGCTCTCCTGGCGTTCCACTTACCCCCGAACTCGCACGCTCGAACAAAAGCCACTTGACAAAGGGGCCGATGCCATCTATACTAGCACGTGTAAGGTGTTACGTGTAATCTGGTACGAGTTCTGCCACTTGCGTGACACCGCCGTTTTTCTGCACTCATCGGGTCCAATTGTTCCGCGCTATAGGAGAGATTACTCCCTTGTCCAGGCGCCCTACGCAGGCCGATGTCGCCAAATTAGCCGGTGTGTCCCGGGCTACCGTCTCGTACGTGCTGCGCAATCTTTCCGGGGGACGTATTCCCATTACCCAGGAAACGCGCAGTAAGGTCTTGACGGCTGCGAAGCAGTTGGGTTATCAGCCCAACGCGGTTGCCCAGGGGCTGCGCTCGGGCGTGTCCAAAACAATAGGCTTGCTGATCCCCGATGCGAGTAATCCCCACTATCTGCAAATCCTGAATGGCGCAGAAGCAGAGCTGACCGACCAGGGATATTACCTCTTCCTGGTCATTGCGAACCTTGACCCTGAACGTGAAGGGCGTTGCCTTCGTTCCCTGTTCCAAAAACGGTTGGATGGGCTGATTTTGGTCCCCACGTTCGCCGATTTCTTCCCTGATGAGATGAATGCGCTTCGCAAGCGATCCAATCCCGCAGTGTTCATTGGCGTTCAGGAGGGGGATTGGGTGGACCCCGATATCTGCGGCGCTACTGCGCTGGCGATGGAACACCTGCTGTCTCTGGGACACAAACGTATCGGGTTCATCAATGGGGTGGCGCGCCCTATGCTGGCCGAGCGTCGCCTCACCATCTACCAGCAAAAGTTGCAGGAGCACGGCTTGCCTTTCGACGAATCCTTGATCTACTGCTGCGGCTATCATATGCATGACGGATACGTCGCCGCGCGCGTTCTCTTGGATTCCCCCAATCCGCCGACTGCCCTGTTGTCCATTAATGATCATCTGGCAATTGGCGCGCTGCGCGCTATCCGCGAACGCGGACTCCGTGTTCCTGAGGATATCTCGCTTATCGGGTTTGATAACATTGACATCGCAGCAGAACTCTATCCACCGCTCACAACGGTGGACCTGCATGGCGAGCAGATCGGTCGCCGCGCGGCACAAATGCTGCTGGCCCATCTGCATGGCCAAGTCAGCGAACCCATGCAGGCATTGATTGGGACTGAGCTCATCGCACGACAATCGACAGGTCCCGCCCCGCGGGCCTGAGTCGTCGAGGGGTTTCACGCCGCTTTCGATTGTATGTTCGTTAGCAGTACCAAATTAGCAGGGTCTGGACCCAAAGGAGAAGAACATGTCCAGCAATATCCTATCAAGACGCAGATTCCTCCAAGTAGCATTGGGCACTTCCGCCGCAGTCGCTCTCGCAGCCTGCGGGCCGAAGGCCGCCGAACCCACTGCCGCGCCTCAAGAGGCAGAAGCCACCTCCGTGCCAGCCGCTGAGAAGGAAGCTCAACCAGCTCCCGTGGAAGGCAAGGAAATCAACCTCCTGATGCGCACGGACATCAAGGGCGCCTACGCTGCCGACAAGGCAGTGGAAGCATGGAATGCCGAGTTCCCCTCCAAGATCGTGATGGACGAACCTGCCGCCGGCGTCGATATCGCCACCAAGGTGCAGGCTTCGCAAGCAGCCGGTGACCTGGTATGGGACGGCTTCTCCCTGATCGAAATGCCGAACTCGGTCGCAGAATGGGTTCTCCGCGGGATCATCTCCCCGCTCGAGGACTATATCCAGGCTTCAACGATCCCCAACGCCAAGGCGGTCATCGACGGTATCATCCCGTCCATCAAAGAGTCCGTCAGCTACGAGGGCAAGCAGTATGGTATCCCCGGCAACGTCGGTTCCGTCGCCCTGGCCTGGATGTGGGAACCCCTCAGGGCCGCAGGTTACGAGTCGCAGCCCAAGACCTGGGACGAGGTCTATGATTGCGCCAAAAAGATCAAGGCCGCCAAGCCGGACCTGATCCCCTTTGGCTCAGCAAACACCCCGCTGTGCGACCTGTATACCATGATCTGGGGCTCTACCAAGACTCCCATCGACGCGGATGGCCTCATCGACATTCGTAGCGAGGCAAGCATCAAGGCCCTCACGTGGCTGCGCAAGATGGCGGAAGAAGAGTTGATGCCCCTGACATCAGCCACCACCTTCGCGGACTGGCTTAAGGGTGGCATCGGCTTCATCACCTCGTACGATGTGGCCGGCACTATGAACCAGCAGACGTTTGGTCTGGACGCGGCCGACACCGGCATTTCCTACTTTGTCGATGACAAGGACACCTACGCTGGAACTCCCTTCTGGATCAACTCCAGCGTGCTGTTCAACAAGGCCGAGAACCCGCAGGGTCTGGTGGACTTTTACCTGTGGTGGTTCGGCCCGGAAAACAAGACCACCGGCAAGCAGATCACCGAAGTCGCTGCCAAGCCGTGCTACTCCTACACCTACGACGAGTTTGTCAAGGGCAATCCGCAGTACGAGTGGGAGCAGAAGGGCATCGACTTGGTTGCCAACTCGGTCTGGTTCCCTGCTAACCGCTACTACACCATCGTCTACAACGCAGTTCAGCCTATGGTTCAGAAGGCGATGGACATAGATCAAGAGTTCACACCCGAAGCGGACATGGACGAGGCCTACAAGACCGCCCAGGAAGAAATCGCCAAGATGAAATAAGGGTGTACTTTGCCCTACTGAACGGCGGCCAAAATGGCCGCCGTTCAGCCACTAAGAACGGAAACGTTCACATTCTGGAGGCAGGTTTCTATGGCTACAGACCGCTCATCCTTTGACACCAGTAGTCGTTCGGCCACGCTGCGGTCATTCGCGCAGGAGATGAAGGCAGCCCGTAGGGCTGGCTGGGGTAACCCGTGGGGTTATGCGTTCATCGCCCCGGCCCTTGTACTTTATCTCATATTCAACGTCTGGCCCATCATCCGTGGCTTTCTCATGGCGTTCACTGATTATCGCTTCCTCTATCCCGATACGCGATGGGATTTCCACGGCCTGACCAACTTTATAGAGATGTTCTCGGATGACAACTTTTGGGAAGCGCTGGTCATCTCCCTGCGCTACACCATCACCGTCGTCCCCATCGCGCTTTCGTTGGCCCTCGTCCTTGCCATTTTCATCGCCAGGACGAATCGCCTGAGTGGATTCTACCGATGGATCGTGTATCTCCCGACCATCCTCCCCATCGCCGTCACGCTGCTCATGTTCAAGCAGTTCTATAGCAACAAGTTCGGTTTCATCAACGTGAACCTGCGGGATCTTGGTTGGGCCAGGCCACCCGACTGGCTCAGTTCTGTCAAGTACGCACTGACTGCTGTTGGCATCGCCGATATCTGGCGCGGGATAGGCTTTCCTACGATCTTGTTCCTCGTCGGCATCTATGGTATCAACAGCGAGTTGTTCGAAGCGGCATCCATTGACGGGGCCACGCGCTGGCAACAGCTCTGGAAGATCACTCTCCCGATGCTGAGACCAACCATCACTCTGGTACTCGTACTGAATTCGTCCATCCTTGGCGCTACCGAGCAGATGATGATGATGACGAACGGTGGCCCCCAAAACAGCACGTTAACCGCGGGACTCTATCTCTATCGGCTTGCCTTCCAACAGGGAGACCTGCGATTGGGCTACGCATCAGCGGTCAGCCTTACCCTGGGGCTGATATCTTCGCTGATCACGTTATTCTGGTTCCGCATGTTGCGCGAGAAATAAGGAGGGCAATTCATGAGTACCGCTCGAGCTCGTCAATCTTCGCGTCATCCATCCGCTTGGCCGCGGTTCCGTCGCTGGGCGCGTCAAGAAGCCCTCGGCGCCCATTTCGTCTTGTTCTTTGTGCTCTTGATCATCCTTATCCCGTTGCTGTGGCTGATCGGCACAACGTTCAAGGATAACATCGAGTTCGCCTCCAACCCGGGGAACGTGATCCCGACCAGGTTCAGTCTGGTGAACTACAAGTATATGCTCACCGCCGTGGAGAACTTGCCAGTCTACATGAAGAATAGCTTCTTCGTGGCGTTTGGCACGGTGGCCTTGCAGGTGTTCGTCTGTTCGTTGGCAGGCTATGCCTTTGCCCGCATGGAGTTTCGCTTCCGCGATGTGATCTTTTTGTCCATCCTGATCTCCATGTTCATCCCGCGCTCCGGCGGACTGATGGCCCTGTACGAACTGATGACCTTCCTCAAGCTGCGTAACAACCTGATCGGCCTGATCCTGTTGTTTGGCGCGGGTATTCCGGTGCCCCTCTTTATCATGCGGCAGAGCTTTATGGCCGTGCCCAAAGAGATTGAGGAGGCGGCCCGTATCGACGGCGCCAGTTGGTTCCGGGTCTTTGCGCGCATCGCTCTGCCCATCGCTTCCGGTGGCATGATCGTTATCGCGACGATGAGCTTTGTGAGCGTCTGGAGCGATTTCCTCGTCACGTTCACCATGATCGACAGGGATTCTCAGATGACCATCTCCATTGGCATCCAGAAAATCCTGGCGTCGAGCTACGAGATGGCCCTCTCGCCCAGGTTCCGTGGGCAGTTCGCCGGTGAAGCGGCCGACGCAACAGCCCTGCTCTTTGCAGCTATACCTGTGGTCACCCTCTACGCCGTGCTACAGCGCTGGTTCATGCGCGGGCTGGCCGAAGGCGCTGTCAAGTTCTAGGGAATCTCGATGGCCCTATCGCAAACAGAATATGCGCTGGCAATGCAAACAGGAATCCCGGTCTGAGCCGGGATTCGCTGTTATCTGATCCCTCTGGCCCGCCTTGGTTCCTTCTCCCGGCTGTACCCAGCCGCACCCTGGGAGAACGCTTCTCCTGCGGGAGAAGGTGCGCCATACATGGCGCGGATGAGGGCGCGCCCGTAGGGAGTGGGTGAGGGACCTTGGCGTCACTTATCGCGGGGAGCGAGAGCCGACCTACTGGTCGGCGGGTGACGGGATCCCCTCACCTGCCGCGCCAGCTTTCGTTAACAGGATCCGCCGAGACGCACGGAAGGGCCGCACGAGCAGCGAGAATCCCAGCGCGCTCAGCAGGCCAAAGCACAGCCCCCCGGCCCAGATCGCCCGCGGCCCCACGTTGTCATTCAAGAAACCGCCCACCACCGGCCCGATGCCAGAGCCAATACCCCAGGTCAGGTTGTAGATGCCCATATACCGCCCGCGCATCTCCAGCGGGGCCATCTCTGCCGCCAGCGCAACAGCCGTGGGGGTCATGATCGACTCGCCCATCGTCATCACCACCATGCTCGCGATAAACGCCCACAGCCCATTCCCCAGCGCCACGCTCCCCACCCCAACGGCATAGAATAGCGCGCCCACCACCAATACCGGCAGGGGTGGATGGCGCTTGGTAACCTGCGTTACGCTGTACTGCATAAAGATGCACATCAGCGCGTTCACTGTGACAATGAACCCATACCGGCTCTCCGGCAGCGCGAATTGCTCTTTGGCGTATACCGGCAGCAGCATGAACATGATGGCCGTTACCATGTTGGTCACTGCAAACGAACCGACAAAGGCCAGGAATAGGCGATCGCGCAACACCGGCCCCCAGCCTGCCTTGCCGCCGCGTGCTGCCTCCGCGCCTTCTCGGCGGGGCAGTGTCTCTCGCATGGCAACCAGCACCAGCATGGTGAACAGCGCATAGGCTGCGGCTGCCACATAAAAAGCTGTCGTATAGGAGATGCTCGTCAAGAGGCCCCCAAGAATAGGGCCAATGGCCACGCCCACGTTGTGCACCACCCGCAATAGAGCATACGCGTCGGTGCGCCGTTCCTGCGGGATCAGGTCGGCAATCATGGCATTCGCGCCCACGGGATATAACGGCCAGACCGCGCCCGAAGCGCCGATCAGCACGGCATACATCGGCAGCGTGCGGGCCTGGGTCATCAATAAGTAGTAGATGGCCGCCGTCGCCAGGCTGAATACCATTCCCCCCTTGCGCCCTACCCGATCAGTGAGCGGCCCTGCGATAAAAGAGGCCACCAGTCCCATTGCCGAGCTAAGCGTCATCAGCCCCGCCACCGTAGCCAGCGGAACGCCCAGGCGCTGGCGCAGATAGATGCTCATGAATGGCCAGATCAGGGCCGACCCGGTCGAACTGAGCAGGCTGCCCCACAACAACCACCAGAACTGGCGCGGATACTGCCCGCGCGCCTGTCGAAATTGCCCCAGCATTGAGCACCACCCCTCAAACCAGGATAGATCCCTCATCTTATCACCATTGGCGGCGCAGGAAAAAGCCCGGCATTCGCGGTTCTCACCAACGAATGCCGGGCCAATGGCCGCACCGCGACCTTGCTCAGTCGTTAATTGTGGAGCGCTCTGCCTCAACCTCCTCGAACCAGGTCTCCAGCTCGCACAGCAGCTTGCTCACCCGTTCGGGGTATTTGTCCGCCAGGTTGCGTTGCTCCAGCGGGTCCTCGGCAATGTGATACAGCTCCGGCGGCGGGGGCGCGGGGATCTCCCGTGGCGGATACGGCCCTCGCAGGATGCCGTTCTGAATGAAATGCTCCGGCTCGTACATGGATACCCGCAACCAGTCAATGTCCGGCACCTGCATGGCCTCCCGAACGACGGGCCGAATCAGCTTCCAGTCGCCATCGCGCACCGCCGCGTTGCACTCTACCACCGGGGTATAGCGGTTCCACTGCCAGAAGCGCCGCGTCTCCACTTTGTCCCCCTCGCCGCGCCACACCGGCAGCACGTCCACGCCGTCCAGTTTGAGCTCAGCGGGCACCTCGATGTTCAACGCGGCCAGCAGCGTCGGGAACAGGTCGCAGAAGTGGCACATCTCTGTCCGTCGCGCGCCCGCCTCCAGTTCCCCCGGCCAGCGCACGATCATGGGCACGCGAATGCCCCCCTCGTACACCGACCCCTTGGCCCCGTTGAACTGACAGTTGAAGCGCGTTGTGCAGTCTTCCCCCTGGCCGCCAAACTGCGGGCCATTGTCGCTGGTGAACACGACGATGGTGTTCTCCTCCAGCCCCTGCGTCCGCAGCGCGTCCAGGATGCGCGCCACCCCCGCATCCATCCGCCGGATCATGCCATACACATAGCTCACGCCTCTGTTAAATTGCCCGCTTTCCAGGAACGGCGATACATCCTCCTTCGGACATTGCAGCGGGGTGTGCGGGGCATTGTACGTCACGTGCAGGAAGAACGGCTCGTCCTTGTGCCGCTCGATGAACTTGACCGCCTCTTCCGTCCAGACGTCGGTCAGATAGCGCCCATCGGCCCGGCGGACCGTCTCGTTGTACTCCAGCCGCCACGTGTAATAGTCGTGCATCCCCCCGCGGAAGCAAACCGACTCGTCGAACCCGCGGTTCATGGGATGATACCGCCGATCGAATGCTCCCAGGTGCCATTTGCCCACCAGACCCGTGGTATATCCCGCCCGCTTTAACACATCGGCCAGCGTGGTTTCTCGCAGGGCTAGCCGCTCCAGCCCCCACCACTCCAGCGTATCAATAGAGCCGGTACGGTGCGGATAGCGCCCCGTCAACAGCGAGGCCCGCGACGGATTGCACACGCACGAGGAAGTGTACTGGTGCGTCATGCAGACCCCTTCTTGCACGAGATGGTCCAGGGTGGGCGTCTGCGTCAGACCATCATTGAACACTCCGAAATCGCCATAGCCCATGTCGTCAACCAGGATGAAAACCACATTGGGCCGACTGGCCTGTCGATTCATGCTCTGCTCCTTGTGTAGGATAACACTGCTAAGGACCGCCGGCACCCCTGCCGGCAGACGCGCTGTGTTGTGGCATTGACATAGCCCCACCGAAACCCGCCTGCCACGGCACGCCCTGGCAGGTTGTTCAGCCGCGCAATACAGAATGCGTTACGTCAGCTACTTGCCTTCCTTGGCGGCATAGCCCTTCCCAGCAAAGATCGCCCGCACCTCAGCAGCGTTTTTGGCCTCGTGCAGGCTGCCCATGCGCGCCTCTTCCTCATCTCGCAACGCCCGCACATTGGTCAGCACGGCCTGTAGCTTGCTCGCCGGGAATTTGCACGCCCCGTTCTCATCCATGTGGATAACCTCACCAGGGGCCACGTCCATCCCCGCCACTGAGACCGGCACGTTCACCGCCTGCACCGCCATCGCGCCATGCCCCGGCGTGATGCCGCTGAGCACGTACTGGAACTGCAACGGTCGCACCTCGTCAATGTCTCGCGAGGGCCCGTTCGAGATCATGCCCAGGCAGCCTAGGGCCTTGAAGGCGCTGACCATGTTGCCGCCCGCCAACCCGACCTTGCCCGCGATCTCGGGCGGAAACTTTTGCTGGAGCACCAGGATCGTCGGCTTGGGAGAGGCATCCAGCGCATCGATGACATCCATCAAGGTCAGCCGGTTATAGGTGGGGTCGGGCAACCCGTACACACAGGTCACCGCGTAACCCACCAGCGCCCCTAGCTCGGGGTACATGCACCGGACAGACGTGTCGGTGTACCAGTTCTCCGTCCAGGGGTTATACAGCCCCAGGCACAGCGGGTTGCCGGGGTACGTGGCAACCACATTCGTAATAGAGGGCGTGTCGAATTGGCGCAGTTCTTCCAGTATCTCCAATTCGGTCATGTCGGACATAGGGAGCCTCCTTGCCTGCCAGTAGGATAGGTTGAGCACTCGGTAATCACGGCTGGCCCGCGCCAGCACCCCGGCATTATACCCAACACCGAACGTAGAGGAAAGCCAACACGCGCCCCCGCCAGAATCCCACTTGTCACTCGCCGAAAGGCTGGTTACAATGCGATCTGTTCGGTTGCATCGTTATTGCTTGCCTACCAATACGAAAGGATTCGACCCGAATGCCAGTCTACCAACATGCCGCCTATGGCGGAGAGACCGTCACCCTGCAAAACGGCCATCTTAAATTGGACTTGCACAAGCGCAGCACCGGCTGGGGCTGGGGAGAGCTTTTTAACGCTACCGGAGAGTGCGTCGCCATTCTCGACCACCTGGGCGAGTTGATGGTGCGCGACCAGGACGTCCCCATGCGCCTGGAAGCACAAGAAGTCCGCCGCGAATCGGGGGATTTCGGTGAGCGCCTCGTGCTAGACGTGCAGTCCCTCGTCGTGGCCAAGCTGCTGCGCGGCACATCCTTCGCGCCCTGGATCGGCTACCCCCTGGACGAGCCATGCCTGGAAGGGCAGGTCACGATCACGCTGCCTCCCAACGAGCCGGTTCTGTTCCTTTCCTACGAACTGGTCTCCCTGGCGAACCAATACGCCCGCTACATTCGCGGCCCCTGGGTCAAGGTCGGTGAGGGCACTTTTGGTGCGGCCAAAGACGACGGCATTCTGCCCGGTGTCGAATGGATGATCGGCGACGAGTGGTCCAGCGGGACCGACTGGTTCAAGGACCCCTGGGCGCTGCGCGTTGTGCCCCACCCCAACAAGGTCGGCATCCCGCTCATGGCGATCAGCCACAGCGGCACGGGCATCGGCCTGGCCTGGGACCCCAACCGCGACGTGACCGGCTGGTTCAACTATCCGCGCCACCACGCCCAGCCCCTCTTTGCGTCGCCCAACTTTGTGGACCGGCGCAACAACCACTTATTGGGCCTGATGGTTCCGGAAGTGCATACCGAGGCCGAGGAAAACCGTGTCTACGCGGAGCCGCCCCTGGAACTGCACCTGAAGCAGCGGGTCAACTTTCAGGCGGAACTGTTCCTGGTGAACGGCGGGAACAGCCTGGACGTGGTGGTAGAATGGGTCAAGCGCCACGGTCTGCCAGAGCCACAACCCCGCTGGCCCATCCCCGAGGCGCTCGATCGCATCGCTGCCGCCTATAACGGCCATCTGTGGCACGAGGGCCAGGGCTTTGGCACGCAACAGCATGGCGGCCCCATTCGTCCCCACGTCCCCCGCTTTACCGAGGGATACATCGCCCGCAATCCCGATTCTCCCCTGGCGAAGGGACTGGCGGAAAAGGTCGCCTGGTGCAAGCAGCACGGCGGTGAACCCGGCGGCAGGCGCGACCACGTGCGCGGAACCGAATCGCTGGAAGAGCAGCGCCAGCGTGTGGAAAAGCTGCTCTCCTATCAGCGGGAGGATGGGTCTTTCCCCTTCGATCCCGATGGCAGGCATTATGTCAAAGATGATTTTGTAGTAGCCCGCACGTTCCTGGAGCCGATGGGCCTGGGCGGGGATACCGCCCTGGATATGTCCATCCTGCCCGCCATGCAACTGCTCGCCCTGGCCGAGACCACCCGCGATCAGGCCCTGGCGGCACAGGCCACCACCGCCGCCCGCAAGGCCCTGGACTACTGCCTGCCCATGCAGCGCCCGGAGGGCGGCGACTTTTGGGAGACGCCACTCCACAGCCCCAACCTGCTGGCCGCCGGTCACGCGGCAGTCGCCTACTACCTCGGCTATCGCGCGTTCGGCGACGAGCGCTATCGGGCCAAGGCCATCCATTGGATTCGCTCGCTGCTCCCCTTCACGCACCTGTGGGAGCCTGCGGGCCTACCGATGGCCTACAACACCAAACCCTGCCTCTGCTCCAGCGATTGGTACTTTGCCAACTGGGTACGCGATCACGTCCAGTGGGAAGTGCTGGAAACCTTCTCCCTGTCGCTGCAACATGGCATCGAATGGGCCAGCATCGACCCGGAAATCGACTGGAATCGCTACCATGAGGGGGTCACCGTAGCCGCCCTGCGCTGGATGCTCGACCACACCGATGGGAAATGGCTGCCCCACAACCTGCCCGACACTCTGGAGCTTTACCGCCAGGGCTTGATGGACTGCTGCTTTGCCGATACGCACAACACCGTCTCCGGCAACTATGGCGGCATGGGCATTATGCCCGACGCCATCGCCGTGAACCTGCTGGGCATTCTGGAGCGCAAAGAACGGGAAGCCTGACCCACGCTCAACCATTCACCCCGCGCCGGGCGCTCTGTGTCGTCCGGTGCGGGGATCGAAAGGAGTTCGCGTCATGCTCGCTGCCATCCTCACTCGAAACGGCTTTGTCGTGGTCGATCGGCCTGTTCCTGCGCCCGGTCCGGGGCAGATGCGCGTCAAAACCCTGGCCTGTGGCATCTGCGAGGGTGACGTGTTCTACTACCGCATGCGCAGCGAGTTAGCCCACGAATCGCTGATGGGCCACGAAGGCACCGGCGTGGTGGATGCCCTCGGTTCCGGCGTGAACGAGTTTGCCGTAGGCGACCTGGTCACTAGTATCGGAGGTACCTACTCTGCATACTACCTGACTACTCCTGGGGCCTGCCTGCCCGTGCCCGCTGGCCTGGATTCCATCCTGGCCCTGGGCGAGCCGGTAGCCTGCTGCGTCCACGCCGCGAACCGCTTCGGAGTGCGCCCTGGGGACCGGGTGGCCGTCGTAGGCTGCGGGTTCATGGGGCTGATCTGCATGCAACTCGCCCGCCTCCAAGGGGCGGAGCATATTTGCGCCCTGGAACCGCTATCCTGGCAGCGAGAGATGGCCTGCGTGCTCGGCGCGGAGGTCGCCGTGAACCCGCAAGGCGTCGCGGGCAAGCAACTGACCGCTGATCTTGGCGAGTTTGACGTGGTCATCGAAGCGGCGGGCGTGCCCAACGCCCTGGACCTGGGCGGCGATCTGGTGAAACAGCACGGGCGGCTGATCATCGTTGGCTACCATCAGACGCAGGGCGGCCTGCGCACGGTGAACATGCAGCAGTGGAACTTTAAGGCCATTGACGTGGTCAACGGCCACGTGCGCCGCCACGAGGAGAAAATGGAGGCCATGCGCCTGGCGCTGGACCTGCTGGCGTCGGGTGAGTTGAACATCGCCCCACTGGTCACCCCTTACGCACTATCCGAGATCGCCCAAGCATTCGAGGACCTGGTGGCCCGCAAGCTGGGCCTATTCAAGGCAACGCTGACGGTACAGCCATGACGGCGTCAGGTATGACGCGTCAAGTGTGACGGTGTCAAATATTACGCCGTCACCTGTGACGGCGTAATGCCACAAGGAGAAGAGCGCCCATGAAGATTTTGGCGATGGAAAAGGACGTGCCGGGGATTACTGATGAGATCACGCGGCCCCACTTGAAAGCCGAGGCGGCCCAGGCCTGGGCCTTGTATCAGGCTGGCGTTTTCCGGGAACTCTACTTCCGCGGAGACCGCCATCAGGCCGTGTTGATCCTGGAATGCAAGGACGAGGAGGAAGCCCGCCAGGTGCTGGAGACGCTGCCTCTTGTGCAACAGGGATTAGTAGACTTTGATATCATCCCGCTGGCCCCCTACCCCGGCTTTGCCCGCCTGTTCGTCGCCGAAGCAGCCCAGCTTGTCGACCCCGGCTATTAGCCGGAGGGGTGGGCCGCCAGCCATTCCAGCCAGGCATTGCGCACGTCGGCCACGGTAACCAGCTCCCGGCGGGCGCAATCGCCCAGGAATGCGCCGATCTGCTGTTCGCGCTCGGACGGCGGTTCGGCCTCGTCTAGCACCTGCCAGTTCCCATCCCGATAATAGTGGATGGCGGGCACGATCCGCTCCATCGTCAGGCCGCGCCGCCGCAAAGTTAGCGGGAGGAACATCCCAAAGGCGTTGAACGCCTCCTCTGGAACCCGGTTCTCCCGTACAATCTGCTCCCGCGCCTCTGTCAACGTGTCCGCGTGCAGGTTGGTCACCAGGCGGCAGCCACAAGCCCCCAGCGCAGCCATATGCGCCAGGTCTGCCCCCCAGATGTACGCATTGTAATATCCCCGGCTGATCTCATAGGCCACGACGCAATCGCCCGGCCCGCTCGTCTCCCACCCGCTGCCAGGGTTCGTCAGGCGCACCCGCTCCCCCGCAGGCAGCATCGCCAGCAGTGCGCTCATCACCGTGGTTTTGCCCGCCCCGCCGGGCCTGGCCCCCACCATCCAGGAGGCGCCCTGCTCTATCCGCATCAGCAGCCACTCCGCCTGCCGTCGGTTCAGCGTCCCTGCCCGCAGCAGGTCCATCACCGATAGCATCCGGCCACCGCGTTGATTGCTCCGTTCCACAATCCGCAAAACTGGGTCCATCACTCGCCCCTGACCAGGTTATTCCTTCGCCGCCCTGCTTCCACATGGCCGTTACGCCTGGGAATGGGCTTCCCTCTCCACGCTCCGCAAAAACTCGCCCGGCGTCATCACCGGGAAGCCCAACTGCCCACGCTTGGACAACAGGTGATCGTCGTTCGTCACCAACGTCGCCCCGCTGGCCTCTGCCAGTGCCGCGAATTTGCGGTCATCCGGATCCTCGATGAATCGAAAATGACCGGGGTTCACCGGCCCGGCGAAGCGGTTTTCCTCCCGAAAGACCCCGGCAAATTTTTCTTGCGACAGAGGCGGGATCTGGTTCAGCAGGCGGTACGTCTCCCGCCGCGTCTCCTCGTTCCACACCACCTGCCAGTCATCCTCCTGGGCCCGCCGGATGATTTCCGCCGAATGACTGCGCGGGTTGAACCCCGCCGCCACAAACACGTTCGTATCCAACACCAACCGCCGCCGTCCACCCTCTGGATCGCTCAACGCCATCCCTTGCCTTACGCCGCGCATCACTCCCCGTCACACATTCAACGCGATTATAACATAAATCCCGCCCCATGAGGAGCGCGCCGCCCCCATAGCCAGGGCTGCGTCAAAGTTGGACCGCCAGCATCCCTGCTGGCAAAACACCGTAAACGAATCGCCTTATCTGGAACGCTCAACCCAACAAATCGGCTTTCATGGTAACTTTGACGCAGCCCTGCCCCGTAGCCGCGGCATCCTGCCGCGCGCCTTTACCGTATCCTCATCTGCCGCGCCGCACTGGACAAAACCCGCCACTCCGGCGACAATACCATCAAATTCCCTGGAGCCGGGCGCTCCACAGACCGCCCCATCACTCGCCCGGCACGGCACAAGTAGTCTATTCGGGGAGGAATAGCATGGAAAACCAACCGGCCTATCTGGATACCTCGCTGCCCATCGAGCAACGCGTGGACGCGCTGGTCTCTCGCATGACCCTGGAGGAAAAAGTCTCGCAGATGGTTTACGACGCTCCGGCCATCGAACGGCTGGGCGTGCCCGCCTACAACTGGTGGAACGAGGCCCTGCACGGCGTCGGGCGCGCGGGCATCGCCACCGTCTTTCCCCAGGCCATCGGCCTGGCCGCCACCTGGAACACCGACCTGATGCACCGCGTCGCGACCGTCATCTCGGACGAAGCGCGCGCCAAGCACCACGAGGCGCTGCGGCGTGGCATCCACGATATCTATGCTGGGCTGACCTTCTGGTCGCCCAACATCAACATCTTTCGCGACCCGCGTTGGGGGCGCGGCCAGGAAACCTACGGCGAATGCCCCACCCTCACCGCCCGTATGGGCGCGGCCTTTGTGCGGGGCCTGCAAGGCGACGATCCCCATTACCTGAAGCTGGTCGCCACCCCCAAGCACTATGCCGTCCACAGCGGCCCCGAGTCCCTTCGGCACACCTTTGACGCGCGGGTGGATGCCCACGACCTGTGGGGCACCTACCTGCCCGCCTTTGAAGCCTGCGTCGTGGAGGCCAAGGCCTATTCAATCATGGGCGCCTACAACCGCACCAACGGCGAGCCTTGTTGCGGCAGCCCCACCCTGCTGGAGCAGATTCTCCGGCGGAAATGGGGCTTTGAGGGCTATGTCGTCTCGGATTGCGGCGCAATCAGCGATATCTATCGCACCCACAAGGTCGTGGACACCGCCGCCGAGGCCGCGTCCGTGGCCGTCAAGGCAGGGTGCGACCTGAACTGCGGGGCGACCTATCCCGCCCTGATCGACGCAGTAGCCGAAGGACTGATCACCGAGGACGAAATCACCACCAGCGTCAAGCGGCTCTTTGCTGCCCGCTTCCTGCTGGGGATGTTCGATCCCCCCGAGCGCGTGCCCTATGCGCAGATACCTATCGCCGTGAACAACTCGCCCAAGCACCGCGATCTGGCCCTGCAGGCGGCCCGCGAGTGCATCGTCCTGCTCAAAAACGAGAACAATCTGTTGCCACTGCGCAAGGACCTGGGCGCTATCGCCGTCATCGGCCCGAACGCCGATGATCTGTCGGTGCTGGTGGGCAACTATAACGGCACGCCTGCCACACCTGTCACTCCCCTGGAGGGGATTTGCCGCAAGGTATCCGCCGAGACGACGATCTACCACGCCCGCGGCTGCCACATCGCCGAGGGGGTGCCACCCGTAACGGTGATCCCATCTTCCGCGCTGCGCCCAACCCTCGCCGACGCCAACCAGACCGGATTGACCGCTGCCTACTATGACAATCCCCTCTTTGAGGGAGACCCCGTCCGCCAGGGCGTGGACCCGCTCATAGATTTCCACTGGAAGGGCGTCTCGGCCCTCACCGGGGAGATCGGCGATCCCTTTGCCGTGCGCTGGACCGGCTCCTTCATCCCACCCGCCACCGGCACCTACCGGCTGGGAGCGCGCGGCCTGAGCGATTTCCAGCTCTACCTGGACGGGGAGCTATTCGTCGAGTACCGGGGCATCCATCATCCCATTACCAGGATGGAAGAGATCGTCCTGGAGGCGGGCCGGTTGTATGACCTCCGCCTGGATTACGTCAACCGCAGCCTGGACCCACAGGTGCAACTTCTCTGGTCGATCCCCGGCCCGGAGGGAGAGGCCGAGACCATCGAGGCCGTCCAAAAAGCCGACGTGGTGGTGGTAGTGATGGGTCTCTCGCCCGAACTGGAAGGGGAGGAAATGCCCATTCGCGTCGAGGGCTTTTCCGGGGGGGATCGCACCAACATCAAGCTGCCGCGCCCCCAGGAGGACTTGTTGCGCGACGTACAGGGCTGGGGCAAGCCGGTGGTGCTCGTCCTGCTAAACGGCAGCGCGCTGGGGGTCACCTGGGCGCAGGAGCACATCCCGGCCATCGTCGAGGCGTGGTACCCCGGCGAGGAGGGCGGCACGGCCATTGCCGATGTGCTCTTTGGCGATCATAACCCCGGCGGACGACTGCCCGTCACCTTTTACCAGTCGGTGGACGATCTGCCCCCCTTTGAGGATTACCGCATGGAGGGGCACACTTACCGCTACTTCCGCGGGAAGCCGCTCTACCCCTTTGGCTACGGCCTGAGCTACACCACTTTTGCCTACTCCAACCTGCAAGTGGGCGCATCGTCCATTGCTGCGGGCGAAGCGTTGGCGATCAGCGTGGAGGTAGAGAACACGGGCCAACGCGCCGGAGATGAAGTGGTACAGCTCTACCTGAGTGACCTGGAAGCCACCGCGCCCGTGCCGATCCGGCAGTTGCAGGGCTCCCATCGCATCCATCTCGCGCCCGGCGAGCGGCAGACGGTCCGATTTACCCTGTCGCCTCGCCAGTTTGCCCTGGTGGACGCACAGGGCCGCTATCTCGTCGAGCCGGGGGAGTTCACCATCTCTGTCGGCGGGCGGCAGCCGATGGGACTGGCGGACGCGGAGGTACTCCAGACCACCATCCGGGTCACCGGCGAAACAGTGGAAGTGTAACCGCGCTATCCCGCATCAATAACAGGCGCGGCACGCCAGCATAGGCAACTGGCGTGCCGCGCTTTGCCTTGCCGTTATGCTTCCGCTCCCAGCCTCAGCGCGGCCAGCGAGCCGCCAGCGGTGGAAACGCCGGGAAGAGCACGTGCGGCTCGCTCTGATACCAATAAGCCACCGAGGCAATGTCATCCGCCAGCGGCTGATACTTGCCGTTCGGCCACCAACCCAACGCCTGGATAGTGACGCGCAGGTCTTGATCGAACGCAAGCGGGTCCATAATGTGCCAGCGGTACAGGCTCCACTTGGGCGGCCCGCCCTGCCCGCTATGCTTCAGCGTACAGCCCACATAGGGAGTGGTATAAACCTCCGGGAAGCCATAGCTCCCGCAAAAGTAATCCTCCGTTCCCGTCCCACAGATCGTCGGGAATTGCGAATCGCCGTCGATGTAGAACTTGATCTCTCCCTCCCCGAACCAGCCATCGGAGAGCTGCGTCCAGGCCAAAAAGGTACCCACGTATCGCCCGTGTCCTCGCACGCTGTCCAGGATGGTATAGTCCGGGTTGGCGCGATCCGTCACGGCTCGCCGCCACTGCGCGTGGAAATAGCCAGCCTCGGCGGGTACCTCCGTCTCGGCATAGGTGATCTGATAGGCTAGCAAAGGCAGGTCGCGGTTCAGTTCGTTGGTAAAAGTCACCCGCACGTGGCGGCGGAACGGCATCGGCCAGTAGCAGTTCAGCGCCGACAGGGGGTTCACGATCACGGCCAGCGACTTGACCGGCGCGAACAGGTCGTGTCCCACCGCAAAGAAATCGGTCATGGGCACCTCGACAGAGGGGGTCTCCTCTCCATCCCAATAAAAGCGCAGGATGCACGCCCGTCCGTTGCCCGCCCAGTTGGTCTCGGTTGCCATCCAGATATGCTGGATAACGCCCGGCCCATCCACGTCCATCAAGGTGACCGTCTCGCCCGCCCGCGGCTTGAGAAAAGGTCGCACCTTCCACCCTTGCCCCAGGTCGCTCGCCGCCGCCGAATGGGGCAGCTCGGGGTTGGTGGGGTCGGGAATCGCCATCCCGCCCATCCCTTTGCCGCCCGTCGGATTCTCCGCACAGATCGAGCGTGTCCGCTCACGCCCCAGCAGGGGCAAGCTTCCCAGGCCCAGGCTCAACCCGCCAAATCGGTCCATGTTGCTACCTCCATAGGTGAGTGTCTCACAATATCCAGGGATGCCAGGCTAGCCCAGAGCACCCTTCCTTTCCCGGCAAGTATATCCGCGATGGGGCTTTCCTGTCATCTCCAATTGCCACCAACGCCTTGCGCTACCCCTTCAAACTGTGTACGATGGCGCCATTGCATACGCTTTTCTCTGGTTTGCATGGAATAGGAGGCAATATGGGCATATTCTACCGCCCTGAAGATGGCGTGGCCGCCGATTTCATCCCCTTTTACTGGGACGGCGACTATCACCTGTTCTACCTGAAGGATTACCGCGACCCGGAGGGCCACGGCGAGGGGACCCCCTGGTTCCATCTGGTCACCCGGGATTTCGTGCATTTTGAGGATTGGGGCGAGGCCCTGCCCCGCGGCGGGCCAGATGAGCAGGACCGCTGGGTGTTCACTGGCTCGGTTATCGAACGACAGGGAACGTTCCATATCTTTTACACGGGGCACAACTCGCATTTTGCGGGCACAGGTCGCCCCGTTCAGGCGATCATGCACGCCAGCAGCCCCGACCTGCGCACCTGGACCAAGGACGAGGGGTTTCTCTTTTTCGCGCCCACCGAATTGGGCTACGAGCCGGATGACTGGCGCGACCCGTATGTGTTCTGGAATGAGGAAAAGGGCGAATACTGGATGCTACTGGCCGCGCGCCGCGCTTCCGGCCCGCCCCGCCACCGGGGATGTACGGCCCTGGCCGCCAGTCCCGACCTGCTTAACTGGCAGGTGCGCGACCCGCTCTGGGCGCCTGACCTTTACTATACTCACGAGTGCCCCGACCTATTCCGCATCGGGGATTGGTGGTATCTGGTCTATTCTACCTTCTCCGAGCGCTCGGTCACCCACTATCGCATGAGCCGCACGCTGGATGGCCCCTGGCTGGCCCCACCCAACGACACCTTTGACGGTCGGCCCTACTATGCCGCCAAAACCGCTGGCGATGGCGAGCATCGCTATGTGTTCGGCTGGCTCGCCACCCGCGCAGGCGAAAAGGACGACGGCGCGTGGCAGTGGGGCGGCAACCTGGTCGTCCACGAGGTCATCCAGCAGGCCGACGACACGCTCAAGGTGCGCCCGCCAGAAACAGTCCTGGCCCCTTTCACCGAGCCTGTCAAGCTTGAGGCCAAGCTGGTACTGGGCAAGTGGTCGGTGGGCCGGGATTACGTCACCGCTGCTTCCGTCGGGCGTTACTCCGCCATGACCGTCGGCCTGCTGCCGGACGAATGCCTGATCGAGGCCACCGTCACCTACGGCACGGGCACGGTCAACTGCGGCCTGCTCCTACGTACAGACGCCTCGCTGGAACACAACTATCAACTGCGCATCGAACCGGCCAACCAGCGTCTGGTGCTGGACCGCTGGCCGCGTCCCGGCGACCAGCCATTCGTGTTAGAGCGCCCATTGGACACGACGCCCAATATGGCTGTCAACCTGACCGTGTTGCTGGACGGGACCTGCCTGGTGGCGTATGTTAACGATGAGTTAGCCATGTCCGCGCGGCTGTACGAACATCGGCAGGGCGCTCTCGGCATCTTTTGCAGCGAGGGCGACGCCCGCTTTGATCACCTGGTAGTCAAGAGGCGCAAATAGCTTGTATGCTACGCGCACGTGCGCGCGAGGCACGTGCGCGCTCGCTGGCAGAGCGTTCCCCCAACATTGGGACGCTCTGCCAGGCGTGCCTTTCCCCGTGCATGTCCTGCGCGCTAACACGTCGCAGCCAAGAGCCCCGGACACCTTGGCGTGACTGTTCGTGTATCTAGTGATCCATTGGCCTTGTTCATTTTATTGGAATTCGGGTGCTTTGCTTCCCGCTGCCGCCCTATGGGACAGATTTTGCCCCATCCATCAAAAAGGACTAGAATCCCCCTTGGCCTGTGTGGTTTAACCCATAGGGTCGGCAGTTTAACATACCCAGCCGGGGGTGAATCATGCCTTGTGATTTCGATCGCTTCATTGAACGACGAGGAACCGACAGCGTCAAGTGGCATCACTGCCAGGATGACGTGCTGCCCATGTGGGTAGCCGACATGGATTTCCGCTCGCCAGAGCCGGTGATCCGTGCTCTGCACGAGCGGGTGGAGCATGGCGTATTCGGCTATCCTACGCCCCCGCCCGAGCTGTTCGAGGTAATCGTCGAGCGCCTGGAACGACTGTATGGCTGGAAGGTATCGCCCGATGCCCTGTATTTCCTGCCGGGCGTGGTCACGGGCCTCAACCTGGCCTGCCATGCCTTCGGCTCCCCAGGCGAGGGCGCGCTGATTCAGACGCCGGTCTATGGCCCATTCCTCTATGCGCCCAGCCACGCTGGCCTCATCTGCGAGCAAATGCCGCTCACCCGCCAGACCGATGGCTACTATACCGTAGACTGGGACATTTTTGAGCGTAGCATCACGCCGCGCACCCGCCTGTTCCTTCTGTGCAGTCCCCACAACCCGGTGGGCCGCGTCTTTACCCGACAGGAATTGACGCGCATGGCCGAAATCTGCCAGGCCCATGACCTGCTCATCTGCTCCGACGAGATTCATGGAGACCTGGTCTTTCGCGGCCATCCCCAAATCCCCATCGCCTCCCTCTCCCCGGAGATCGAGGCGCGCACCGTGACGCTCATCGCGCCCAGCAAAACGTTCAACATCGCGGGGCTGCATTGCTCGATAGCCATCATCCCCAATCCCGACTTGCGCCGCCGCTTTACTTCCGCCACCAAAGGGCTGGTACCCGGCATAAGCCTCCTGAGCTATGTGGCTGGCCTGGCTGCCTATCGCGACGGCGGCCCCTGGCTACAGGAATTGCTCTGCTACCTGGAGGCAAACCGCGATCTATTGGTCGAGCGCGTCGCACACGAGCTCCCCGGCGTCCAGATGGCCACGCCGGAAGGCACCTATCTTGCCTGGCTCGACTGTCGGCAGGCTAACCTGGGGGAAAGGCCGTCGCAGTTCTTCCTCCAACAAGCGCGGGTCCTGCTCAGCGACGGAACGGGCTATGGTCCCGGCGGGGAGGGCTTTGTGCGGTTCAACTTTGGCTGCCCGCGTAGCATGCTGACGGAAGCCCTGGACCGCATGGCCGAGGCGCTGCGGAACCGCTAACGCCCGTGCGGGTACAGGTGCTCGCTAATGGCATGAATAGACAGGCGCTCGACGGGCTGCCTCGCTGGACGTCGAGCGCCTACCTGTGTAGAATGCTCTTGAACAGCCACCCCCTGTTGCGTGGCTGGAGCGCAATGCGCCTGCGTGGAGGTTTATCCCATGAGAGTACAACGAATCCCGCGACTGGCAGTCGTCCTTTGCGCGATGGTTGGTCTGGTGATGCTCACCGCCTGCAACATGCCAGGCACCACCAACGCCACACACACGCCCACCCTTTTCCCGACTATCACTGCCACGGCCGCGGCGACCGCCACCACCGTGGAGCAGGCCGCCGCTTCTTCCACGGCTCCGCTGCCAACAGCGACGCCCACTGCCACACCCCAACCGCCTACGGCCACACTCGCGCCGTCAGAAACGCTCTCCCCAGCCACGCCTCTGGCAACCGCCGTGTCGGCGACCGCTGTGTCAGCGACAGTTACCCCGACGCCAACCAATACACCAGCGGCAACTGCGACCTCGGCGACCACGCCGACCGTTGCACCCACGCGCATCACCTTTGCGCCGCAAAGCACGTCGGCCACTATCGAGGGAACTTTTCTGGCTGACGGGGTGCAGCGCTACGTATTGCGCGCGATGGCCGGTCAGTTGATGCAGGTAGAACTGATGACCCCCTCCTCTAGCGCCCGCCTGGCTGTCCTGGGCGCGAATGGGACCGTGTTCAAGCCCGCGAACCAAAATGGGCCAGCCTTCACCGGCACGCTGCCTGCCACCCAGGATTACCTGATCGAGGTGTCGGCGGGGAGCAGCGCGCCCTACACACTGAACGTCATCATCCCGCAGCGTATCACCTTCAAACCGGGGGGCACTTCCGCTTCTGTCAAGGGGAGCCTCGCCGCTCATCAGACGCGGCATTATGTCGTGCGCGCTTCCGGCGGGCAGTACATGCGCCTCACTGCCGATATACCCGGCAGCGAGGTGCGCATGATCATCTATGGCGCAGACGGTACCGTGCTCAAGAGTGGCATGAACCTGTCGCCCACCTTCAGTGGGATGCTCCCTTCCACCCAAGATTACGTCATTGCCATCTCGGCCAATGATGCATCCCTGGATTACCTGCTCGAGATAGTCATTCCGGAGCGCGTTCGCTTCAAACCGGGCGCTACCTCGGCGGTCATTGAGGATCAGGTCGCGGCCCGCAGCACACACCACTATATCCTGGGAGCCAGCGCCAACCAGACGATGCGCGTCCAGCTTCTGCCCAAGGTCGCCGACGCCCAGGCCCGGCTGGTGATCTATGGCGTGGATGGCGCAGTGCTCAAGAGCGGCATGGGCGAGGGGCTGACGTTCGAGGGCACGCTGCCCGCCACTCAGGATTACCTGATCCACGCCTCGGCAGGGGACCAACCCATCAGCTATCAGCTAGAAATAGCCATCGAATAGCCCCGCCAATGTGAAATGAACAGACATGGGGCATTCAGCGTAGGAACTGAATGCCCCATGTTCTATCTTTCAGCCGTGGCAGCAGCGCTACGGCTTCAACAAGCCCGTCACTTGCCCACCTTGACGATATAGCTCGCCCCCGCCTCCGTCTTGAACACCACCACGTTCTCGTCGGGCACCTCCACCAGCACCGGCTTGCCATCCCGCAGGATAGTAACCGCCTCTGCCGTCCGCAGGCGGCACGTCCCCCCTATCTGCGAGCGCACCACAGCCTCGCGCAGGCGGCCATCCTGCCAGGCGATGTCCACCTCGAACCCTCCGCGTGCGCGCAGCCCGCGCACCTGTCCCGTCGGCCAGGCTTTGGGCAGCGCGGGCAGCAGGTGCAATTCCCCGGCATGGCTCTGCAGTAACATCTCGGCGATGCCCGCAGCGCCCCCGAGGTTACCGTCTATCTGAAAATGATGCGGCGGGTGCGAATCGAACAGGTTGGGAAAGGTGCTCTTGGTCAGCAATTGCAGCAGCATGGCATGGGCCTTTTCTGGCTCTTCCAGCCGCGCCCACAGGTTCACAATCCACGCCGCGCTCCAGCCGGTATGTCCGCCACCGTGCGCCAGCCGCCGCTCCAGGGACCGCCGCACCGCCCGCGCCCATTCCGGTGTCCCGCGCAGCGTGATCTGGTTGCCGGGGTGCAACCCGAACATGTGCGAGACATGCCGGTGGCCCGGCTCGACTTCGTCCCAGTCGTGCAACCACTCCTGCAACTGGCCGTGCTTGCCCACCTGCAACGGGGCTAGGCGGCCTAGCGCGGCATCCCACTGCACCCGCAGTTCGGCGTCCACGCCCAGCAGACGGCTCGCCTCCACGCAATGGGTGAACAAGTCGTGGATGATGCTCAAGTCCATCGTCGGCGCGGCACACAGGCCCGCTTTCTGACCGTCCGGCGTCAGGAAACGGTTCTCCGGCGACGCGGAGGGACAAGTCACCAGCCAGCCACGCTCCGGCTCCTCGATGAGATAGTCCAGCAGGAACAGCGCGGCCTCTTTCATAATGGGGTACGCCCGCGCCAGGAATTCCATGTCGCCGCCAAAGGCGTAATGCTCCCAGAAATGCTGGCAGAGCCAGGCCGCGCCCGTCGGCCATAGCCCCCAACCCGCGCCGTCTACAGGGGCCGTTGCCCCCCACACATCCGTATTATGGTGCAACGTCCAGCCCCGGCAGCCATAGTGCCTGTGCGCCACCTCGCGCCCAGGAACAACCCGCTCCTCCAACATGCGCAGCAGTGCCTCGTGGCATTCGGCCAGGTTACAGATCTCCGCAGGCCAGTAGTTCATCTCGGTATTGATATTGGTCGTCCACTTGCTGCCCCACGGCGGCGCCACCGCCTCATTCCAGATGCCCTGCAAGTTGGCCGGTTGCGTCCCTGGGCGGCTGCTCGATAGCAGCAAATAGCGGCCAAACTGAAAGTACAGCGCGGCCAATTGCGGGTCCGCGCCCCCCTGCATCAACGCCTCCAGCCGCTCATCTGTGGGGCGCTGCTCCGCCTCGGTATGGCCCAGGTCCAGCGCCATCCGACTATAATACTTGCGGTGGTCCGCCACGTGCGCGGCCCGCAAGGTATCGTACGTCTTCTGCCGGGCAGCCCTCATCTGCTGCTCGCACATCGCCGCCGGGTCGCCGTCAATGTGCTGATAGTCCTGGTAGCTCGTGGCCGCCACCAACACCAGCGTGACCGCATCGGCGTCCTCAATGATCAGCCGCCCCTCCTCGACACGCGTCCGCCCTCCGGCAACCTGGGCCGCGAGGCGGGCCTCGAACCGAACGCCCAGCCCATCCATGCCCGCCAGCAGGTCGCGCGTCTGCCCATCCCCGACCCACTGCCCGCGCAGGATCAGCCCGCTCTCCCCTTCTGCAACTGTCTCGGAGCGGTGGGGACTGGTCAGCCCGACCCGCACAGCGACCTGGCCCGGTTGATCGCAGGTCAGGCGCAAGGCCATCACCTGATCCACGGCAGAGACAAACACCTCTCGTTGGAACCTGGTTCCGCCCAGCGAATACTCCACCCGCGCCGCTGCGTCTTGGAGATTCAGGGAACGTGTGTAGTCGGCCACCCCCGCGTGTCCGGGGAAATCCAGCCTCAGGTCGCCCAGCGGTTGATAGGCCTGCAAGCGCAACGGCACGCTCATCATGTGCGCGTTGGCCAACGCCTCCGCCTCAGCATACTCCCCGGCCAAGATCAACCGGCGCACTTCATCCAGATGCTCCCGCGCTTCCGGGTTGGTATAGTCGTGAGGGTAGCCCGACCACAGAGTATCCTCGTTCAGTTGCAGCCGTTCCTGCTCCAGCCCGCCGAAAACCATCGCGCCTAGCCGCCCATTGCCGATGGGCAACGCCTCCACCCACCGCTGGGCTGGCTGGCGATACCATAACGTCAGTTCGTTATCCACAGGCAGGGACATGGTCGCCTCCGTCATCATAGGATGTATGTAATGCGTTGCCATCATCTGACACCACGCCTAAGCTCATTTGCTGCTCTTTCAATCCCTCGCTGTGCCCCCATGATAGCTTGGGCCAGGCCAGTGTCAAGCAAGTACGTTCCTTGCGCCCTATGCCTTCCTGTCATACAATGGGTGCATATCCCATCAAGGAGCACCACCGTACACACCAGAAACCGGGAGGATATGTGCAAGTTTTGGCAGGAACGCAGATCGAAGTGATTCATGACCACATGGAACGTGGCAATATCCGCCACGCCCTGTTTGATTTCGATGGTACCATCTCCCTGATCCGGGAGGGCTGGCAGCAAGTGATGATCCCCATGATGGTGGATATCCTACAAGAGCTGCATACCGATGAGACACGGGATGACCTGACCGCCACCGTCACCGAGTTCGTGGAGCGGCTGACCGGCAAGCAAACCATCTACCAGATGATCGAACTCTGCGACGAGATTCGCAAGCGGGGGGGCACGCCGCAAGATCCCCTGGAGTACAAATACCGCTACCTGGATCTGCTCTGGGAGCGCATCAAGGATCGCGTCGCCGCCTTGAAGGCGGGTCGCGCCCAGCCCGACGACATGATGGTCCCCGGCGCGCGCGAAATGCTGGAGGCCTTGCGCGCGCGCGGCGTGCGCTACTATCTAG
>Ga0209347_1000770_pt1 | contig 68823 bp, 67 predicted proteins | sample AutmiccommuBRH23_FD_187382 | JGI IMG/M metagenome (GOLD analysis project Ga0209347, IMG submission 187382) | Deep subsurface microbial communities from Mt. Terri, Switzerland - Autotrophic microbial communities BRH/23 (SPAdes) (version 2) | ecosystem: Environmental > Aquatic > Deep subsurface >... | reverse complement strand
GACAATGTGACGATGGAAGTGGCGCTGATCGTGCCGATCGCCATGGAGGAGAAGCTGCGCTTCGCCATCCGTGAAGGCGGCCGAACCGTCGGCGCCGGCGTCGTCGCCAGCATCATCGAATAAAGCGCTGACGCGTGGGAAATCGGATAAAGGGGCAGGAGCCGCGCTCCTGCCCCTTGCCGTTTCAGACAGCGGCAAAAATTGAGATCCGCCATGAAACCCGCCGTGATCAAACTCGAACGCACGCACCAGCGCTGGGCGACCATGTCGGTCGCGACCATCCGCATGCCGGATGGCAAAATCTTCTTGCGGGACGTCGAGGACCACGGCTGCGCCGCCGCGGTGCTGCCCTATGATCCTGTGCGCAAGACGGCGCTGCTGGTGGAGCAGCTGCGCGCCGCTGCGCTGATCGCCGTCGGCGCGACGCATTCGCTCGAAGCGATCGCGGGTCTGATCGAGGGCGAGGATGACGCCGCCGCCACGGCCAGACGCGAAGCGCTGGAAGAAGCCGGATTGCGGATCGGCGCGCTTGAGCATGTGGCGACCGCCTGGTCGATGCCAGGCGTCTCCACCGAGCGCATGGCGCTTTATCTCGCTGAATACCGAGCGGAGGACCGGGTCGGCGAAGGCGGCGGCGTCGCGCATGAACAAGAAGAAGTCAGCGTGGTCGAAATGGACCTCAAGCCGCTCGCCGCGCTGATGTCGGCCGACGGCGTCGTCGACATGAAAACGCTCGTACTGGTTCAGGCGTTGCGGCTTCGCCGCCCCGAGCTTTTCGCGTGAGGCGCCTCACGAGCGCCAGACGGATGATGCTCCTCAGCAACCCGACGTCGTGACGCCGGGCGCCAGCCGCAATGCGTCGCAGAGGTTGCGCGACTGGAAGTCGTCCATCATTTTCCGGGTGACGACGCTGGTCGAGCCCGGCACTTGCATGACCGGCGTCGGGGCGCCCGTCGGTCCCGTCACATAGTTGGAAAAATAGCCGTCGTCATAATATTGCGGCGGCGGCGAGACGCGATGCAGCCGGGCGCGCGCGCCGCGCACGCGCGACTCGGCAGCGGCGGCGGTCGTCAGACCAACAGTGGCGACGACGATGAGCAGGAACAGGGCGACAGCCTTGCGCATGGCGTAGTCCTCCTGGCGGGAGGATAGAGGCTTTTGCGCGCCTTCGCCATCCTTCCCCGCGAAAGGCGCGAGCGCCTCGACCGGCAGCTCGAGCGTTTCCGCGGCGCCGGGAAGCGCTCGGCAGCAGTGACGCGTCAAGCTGCGCCGGCTCGGGCCTTCTCGCCGCCTGCGAGGGAGGCCTCAGGCGGCGAGGTCGTCGCCCAAGAGCATCGCGGGGAGACGTCGCTCGTCGAGACGCTCGACCGCCGTCGCTGGTCGCGGCGTGAAATGCTCAACCTCCAGCGCCGCCGCTACGGCGGAAATGCCGATCTCGCGGTAAAGACGCGCGAGAAGGTCATGGGGGTGTCCGCTGGACGGGGGTTCGTTGAACTCGACGGAATAATTGTCCGACATGGGGGCGCTCGACGCTAGGAGAGGGGACTGAAAGGGCACTTTCCAAGCATTGTCTTCATCAAGTTAACGAGCCGCTAAGGAATCGAGCCGGGACCGCGTCGCTCCAACTATTTTTGGAAATTGGCGAGAGGCGTTGCAATCGCCGCAATTTTGCGAAAAATGCGGCTCTGCCGCCGGCGGCGGCGGCCACGCGAGTCTTTGATCCGATGCGACGTCATCTTCCGCCTGAGCCCTGGTCGAAAGTCGCGCTCTGGAGCCGACGCTTCGCGATTTTCGCCGCGACTGTGGCGATTTTGTCGATCCTATTGGGGCGACTTGGCGCCATCGATCCGGCCTCTGCGCTCGCCTCGCTCGGCGGCGCCATGGCCCTGGCGCTGATCGCGCTGCTGCTGTTTTGCGCGGCGTGCAATGTCATCTGGCGGACCGGACGGCGGGGCGCCGGCGCGGCGACGACGGCGTTCGTCCTCGCAGCGCTGACGTTGGGCTACCCCGCCTATCTCGCGTTCGAGGCTGTGCGGCTGCCGGTGCTCTCCGACATTTCGACCGACGTCGCCAATCCCCCGTATTTTTCCTTCTCCAAGGCCGCTTTCGAGGCGCGCAATGGGTTCCAGCCGCCGGGGCTCGCCCCTCGGGCGCGCGAGGCGCAGCGGTCGGCCTATCCCGACGTCGAGCCGATCGTCGTCGACCTCGATACTGACGAAGCTTTCGCACTGGTGCTGAAAACGGCCAACGCCCGCGGCTGGACGCTCGTCGACAAGCGCCCGCCGGGCGGGCGCAGCGGCGACGGGCATATCGATTTCATCGACAAAACCCTGATCATGGGATTCGACGACGACATCACCGTTCGCTTCAAGCCGTTGCCGGGACAGACTCGGATCGACCTGCGGTCGGCGTCGCGCTTTGGACGCCACGACTTTGGCGCCAACGCCAAGAGAATCACCGCCTTCGCCGAGGAACTGCAGTCGCAGCTCGACACGCGCTAGCGCGCTCCCCAATTGAACGCCAGGATGAGACGCTCGTTTTTGCCAGCGTCTTAGATTATGCTGCGCAGCAAAGCTTAGCGACGGGAGCGGTGAAATGGTCGAGGAAAGCGGCGGCGCCGCGAACGGCGCGCCAAAGGTCCCGCCCTTTACCCGCGAGCAGGAACTCACCGCCTTTCGCGAGATGCTGCTGATCCGGCGCTTCGAAGAAAAGGCCGGCCAGCTTTACGGCATGGGCGTCATCGGCGGTTTCTGTCACCTCTACATCGGCCAGGAAGCCGTCGTCGTCGGCGTGAAGATGGCGGCGCGCGACGGCGATCAGTTCACGACCAGCTACCGTGACCATGGACATATGCTCGCCTCGGGCATGGAGCCCAAGCGCGTCATGGCCGAGCTCGCCGGCAAGCGCGGCGGCTATTCGAAGGGCAAGGGCGGCTCGATGCATATGTTCTCGCGCGAGGCGAACTTTTACGGCGGGCACGGCATCGTCGGAGCGCCGGCGCCGCTCGGGGCGGGCGTCGCCTTCGCCAACGCCTATCGCGGCGACGGCCGGGTATCCTTGACGTTTTTCGGCGAAGGCGCCTCCAACCAGGGCCAGGTGTACGAGGCCTTCAACATGGCGGCGCTGTGGAAGCTGCCGGTCGTCTTCATCGTCGAGAACAATCGCTACGCCATGGGCACGGAGATCTCCCGCGCCTCCGCGCAGATCGACTTCTCGAAGCGCGGCGCGGCTTTCGCCATCCCCGGCAAGCAGATCGACGGCATGGACGTGCGCATCGTCAAGGCCGCGGCGGCCGAGGCGATCGGTTGGTGCCGCAGCGGCAAGGGCCCCTATCTGATAGAGGCGCAGACCTATCGCTATCGCGGCCATTCGATGTCCGACCCGGCGAAATATCGCTCGAAGGAAGAAGTGCAAAAGATGCGCGAGGAGCACGATCCCATCGAGCAGGTTCGCCGGCGGCTGATCGCCGACGGCGTGAGCGAGGACGAACTCAAGAAGATCGACGCCCATGCGCGCAAGATCGTCGCGGAGGCCGCCGATTTCGCCATGGCCGACAAAGAGCCGGACCCGAGCGAACTATGGACGGACGTTCTGGCGTGAGAGATTGAGTCAATGACCGTGAATGTCCTCATGCCCGCGCTGTCCCCCACCATGGAGCAGGGCAAGCTCGCCAAATGGCTCAAGAACGAAGGCGACGCGGTGAAAGCCGGCGACGTCATCGCCGAAATCGAGACCGACAAAGCCACCATGGAGGTCGAGGCGGTCGATGAAGGCGTGCTGGCGCGCATCCTCGTGCCGGGCGGCACCGAGAATGTCGCCGTCAACACGCCGATCGCGGTGATCGCCGAGGACGGGGAGTCGGTCGCCGATGCGGCCGGGCAAGCGACCAGCGCGCCCGTCGGCGCAGAGGCCAAAACGGCGCAAGAGGCCAAAGCGGCGCCGCCGGCGCCCGGCCAGACCGCCCCCCAGGATCAGCCCGGAGAGGCCAACAAGGCGCAGACCAAAGCCGCGGCCGGCGCGGCGGCCCCAGCGCCCAAGGCGACGAGCGTCGCCGACAAGCCGTCGCCGACCGTCGCGCCGGAGGTTCCCGCAGGGACGGCGATGGTGTCGATGACCATGCGCGAAGCCTTGCGCGACGCCATGGCCGAGGAGATGCGGCGCGATCCCGACGTCTTCGTGATCGGCGAAGAGGTCGCCGAATATCAGGGCGCCTATAAGATCACGCAGGGGCTCCTGCAGGAATTCGGCGCCAAGCGCGTCGTCGATACGCCGATTACCGAATATGGCTTCGCCGGCGTCGGCGTCGGCGCGGCCTTCGCGGGGCTGCGGCCGATCGTCGAATTCATGACCTTCAACTTCTCGATGCAGGCCATCGACCACATCGTCAATTCGGCGGCGAAGACCCTCTATATGTCGGGCGGACAGATCCATTGCCCGATCGTCTTTCGCGGACCCAACGGCGCCGCGGCGCGCGTCGCCGCGCAGCACAGCCAGGATTATTCCGCCTGGTATTCGCAGGTGCCGGGGCTGATCGTGATCGCGCCGTCAAACGCCAGCGACGCCAAGGGCCTGCTCAAGGCGGCGATCCGCGACAATAATCCCGTCATCTTCCTCGAAAACGAAATTCTCTACGGCAAGACGTCGGAAGTGCCGTCGCTCGAGGATTTCGTTCTGCCGATCGGCAAGGCGCGCATCGCCCGGCCCGGCAAGGATGTGACGCTCGTGTCCTTTTCCATCGGCATGACCTATGCGCTGCAGGCGGCCGAAGAGCTGGCGAAGGAAGGAATCGACGCCGAAGTCATCGATTTGCGCACGCTGCGGCCGATGGACACGGCGACGGTGATCGAATCGGTGAAGAAGACCGGCCGCTGCGTCGCGATCGAAGAGGGCTGGCCGCAGTGCGGCGTTAGCGCCGAGATCGCCATGCGCGTTCAGGCCGAGGCCTTCGACTATCTCGACGCGCCGGTGCTGCGCGTGACGGGTAAGGACACGCCGATGCCTTATGCCGCCAATCTCGAAAAGCTCGCGCTGCCAAGCGTGGCCGACGTCGTCACGGCGGCGAAGGCGGTGTTGTATCGGTGATTGGATGCGCGAGGACGGACGCATAGCGGACTGTCATTCCCGACGCGCGCAATGCGCGCGATCGGGAATCCAGGGGAGGCGTCAGCGTCTCGGAAAACGAGCTAGTTGATGCGGAAGGTGGTTATTGGATGAGGGCTTCGGAACCAACTCGTATCCGGGCGTCCGTAGTTGACCTGTTTTGCGGAGCTGGCGGCCTCTCGTATGGTTTCAAATCGGAATCGTTCTCCCTCGCCGCAGGAATAGATATCGACGAGGCTTGTCGCTACCCCTATGAAACAAACAACAAGGCGCCCTTCCTACGTAAGGACGTAGGCTTGCTGACAGCCGCAGAGCTCAAGAAACTTTTCATTCCCGGCGGTAAACGCATTCTCGTCGGCTGCGCTCCTTGCCAGCCTTTCTCGACGTATAATCAAAAGAACGAAGATCCTAATTGGAGGCTCCTACAATCCTTTGGCGACCTCATCGATAAAGTCCGACCGGATGTCGTATCGATGGAAAATGTTCCGCGATTGATGAAATTCAAGGAAGGAAGGACCTTTCGAAAGTTTGTCAACACGCTTAAGAGAGCGGACTATTACGTAGCGTGGGGCGTGCTATATGGGCCTGACTTTGGTCTTGCCCAAACACGCTCACGCTTGGTGCTGCTTGCTTCTCGTCTCGGCGAGATTTCCTTGCCGCAACCGACGCACGCAGACCGTCACCGAACGGTTAGAGATGAAATAGGCGACCTGGCACCGATCTCCCCAGGCGGGGTAGACGAGCGTGATCGGCTACACTGCGCTAGCAAATTGTCTGCAACCAACTCGCGGCGCATCATTGCCGCGAAGCCTGGCGGTACTTGGCGAGACTGGGACGACGACCTCGTGGCTGACTGCCACAAGATCGAGACCGGCAGGGGCTATTCATCGGTTTATGGGCGTATGTCCTGGACAGCTCCTTCGCCGACGATCACCACCCAATTCTTCGGTTTCGGCAACGGGCGTTTCGGCCACCCTGAGCAAGATCGAGGTCTTTCCCTCCGCGAAGGAGCTTTGCTCCAGGGCTTTCCTCGGGACTACGAGTTTGTGCCGCCGGGCGAGCGTGTCCAATTCAAGAAAGTCGGGCGGCTAATTGGTAACGCCGTTCCAGTGAATCTCGCCAGCGCCATCGCCAAGGCTGTGCGGGCACACATCGAAAGCTTCCAATGATTGCCAAGCGCGAATTGATCATGACCATCAACCTGAATGCCTTGGAGCATTTGGGTATCAATCTTTACAGCAACATTCCCGCCGTCCTTTCAGAGATCGTAGCCAACGCATGGGACGCCGACGCGACGGTTGTCAAAATCACGATCGACAAAGGTACCGAGACCATAACGATAAGCGATGATGGGATCGGCATGGACAGAGACGCTGTGATTGATCGATTCTTGACCGTCGGTTTCCGTCGCCGGGATGTATTGGGAGAAAAGACGCCGGGCGGTCGAAAGCCGATGGGGCGCAAGGGCATTGGCAAGCTCTCGATTTTCTCGATTGCTCAGATTGCGGAGGTCTACACTACCTCGAATGGTGTAAGGACTTCCTTCAAGATGGATCGAGAAGTCATCCGGAAGGCGATTTCCGGGCCATCCGTCGACTACAAACCGGACGAGCTTACGACTTGGCCGCCGGACCTGAAAAAGGGCACAAGGATCGTCCTGAAAGGTTTGTCGAAAAACTTGTCAGGCATGACAGTTGGGGGCCTGAAGCGCCGCGTGGCGAGGCGTTTCTCAGTGATCGGTCCGAAGTCTGGCTTTAGGGTCGTCGTGAACGGGGCCGCAATCGGACCGGACGACCGCAGCTACCATAATGCGATAGAATATATTTGGACGTACGGTGACCAAACCGATTTCGTGAAGACATGTAAGAGCCTCGCCCGACCGGAAGAAAAGAGACTTAGCGTTGTGTCGGCGGAGTTAACGAATGCCGGAATCACGCTCGCCGGATGGATCGGAACTGTCGCGAGCCCAAGCCAACTTAGAGATGATGACGGCGACAATTTGAACCGACTCGCCGTCTTTATGCGCGGCAAACTGGCGCAGGAGGATATTCTCGACGACTTCGCCCAAAAGGAAATTTATGCCGACTACGTCATCGGCGAACTACATTGCGAGGAATTGGACGTCGACGATAAGGGGGATATCGCCACCAGCAGCAGACAGGCGCTAAAGCAAGATGACCCCCGGTTTGAAGCGTTACGCAAGGTGGTCCTCTCAGAACTGCGACATGTTGCAAATCGCTGGAGCGATTGGCGTCGAACGGACGGCGCGAAGATCGCAACCGCCGTTCCAGCCGTCTCGACGTGGCTCCAAAATCTCCAGGGAGACACCAAGAAGAAGGCGGAGCGTTGGATCGGGCGCCTCAACACGATCCGTTCTCAAGACGAAGCAGACAAGAAGGAACTCTTGAAAGCTTCAATTCTGGCGTTCGAAAGCTACCGCAGAAAACAGGAACTCGATCGCCTAGACAATATTAAGGATGAGAGCCTTGATCAGATTCTGTCCATATTTCAAAGTATCGACGATCTTGAGATGAGCTACTATGGACAGATCGTCCGCGGGCGCGTGAATGTTATAGAGACGCTCCAAAAAAAGCTAAAAGCTAACGACAAAGAGCTCGTCTTAAGAGATTACATCTTTGAGCATCTTTGGCTCCTTGATCCGTCATGGGAGCGAACCAAGGGTACCGAACACGCCGAGACGTTGGTCAACAATTTCCTGAAACAGGATTCCGAAGGGCTCAAGGGAAAGGAGAAAACAGCGCGCATTGATATTGGTTATCGCACAACGGGTGGCAAGCATGTCATTATTGAACTCAAGAGGGCTTCCGTCGCCGTCCCGTTAGATGATCTGACGAAGCAAATACGAAAGTACCGAGACGGAACTCGACGCATTCTTCAGAAAACCGATTACGCCGGCTGGCCAATTGAGATTATTTGTCTCGTAGGTAAGCCGCCACCAGAGTGGGATGATGCCATCGGAACCGGCCAGCAAGGTGTCATAGACAACCTCAAGAATGTGGACGCTCGGATCGTCTTCTATGACCAGTTGCTGACCAATGCCCAGAAAGCTTATGCCGATTACCTGGAGGAACACATGAAGCTCGACAAGCTTTGGGGAGTGTTTGCAGCGATCGACGACTTCGCGCCACCCCCCAAGACCTGAGCCGCCTTATGACTGTGGATCCGATCCGCAGCAAGATTATGCGAGCGGTGGGCCGTAGCGACACGAAGCCCGAGCTGGTTGTCCGCCGCGTATTACACGGGCTAGGTTTACGTTTTCGAATACAGCGGAACGATCTGCCCGGGACACCCGATATCGTGCTTCCGAAGCATCGAACGGTTGTCTTTGTTCATGGGTGCTATTGGCACCGCCACGAGGGTTGTTCGAAGGCCACCGTACCGAAGACTCGGGTCGACTTTTGGAAGACAAAGTTCGAGCAAAATGTCCGTCGAGATAGGAAAAACGAGGACGAACTGTTGCGCCAGGGCTGGACGGTATTGACGATTTGGGAGTGCGAGACGAAGCAGATCGACAATCTCAGAGCGAAGCTAATGCAAGTGTTCGGTCCACACTTGATTGAGGAAAACGCCCCCCTGGCCCGATGGGTCCCCCGGTGCAATGGTTGCGGATCGTTACATGGTGCAGACTAGCCGAACTGCCTTGAGCGAGCGTCAGGCGCATTGTCCGAAAGATGCGCGTCAATCGCGATTCGCTGCTCGTCGACGCTCAGCTTCCAGCTGCGCCCGCGCAGGCTCGGCTGAAAGCGCCATTTCAGCAAGTGCACCATCAGGACGATGAGGCGGCCGACGAACTCGCGTTTTTCGGTCTTGCCCAAGCTCTCCACCTCTTCGGCGATATGCTCGATATCCGCCTCGCTGAGCTTGCCGGCGCGCAGCAGCGCCGCCTGCTCATTGGCCCAGGCGTAGAAATCTCGGTCGTAAAGCTGGCTCGCGGCCATTTTTCCCTCGGGGGATTTATTCGCTCGGCGCGGCGCGTTCATTTCGGCGATCGGGTGAAGGGCTTCCTCATCCTGAGGAGCGTGCGCAGCACGCGTCTCGAAGGACGAGGAAGCCCGATTTCGCGTATTTTTCCTCACCCTCGTCCTTCGAGACGGCTCCTTTGGAGCCTCCTCAGGATGAGGGTGAGGAAAAACGAACCGCCCAATTCCCTGGCGCGTTCATGGACTGCCCTTCGCAAGGCCTCTAATATATAGCGAACTTTCGGCCGCCAAAGGCGATTCCGCACGATGAACGCTCCCGCTCAATTCGCCCCCGGCGACCGCATTTTCGCTTCGCCTCTCGCGCGCCGTCTGGCGAAGGAGGGCGGGCTCGATCTTTCCGCGCTTGCCGGCTCCGGGCCGCACGGCCGGATCATCGAGCGCGACGTGAAAACGGCGCTGGCGCGCGGGGAGACCGCGAAGGCTTCCCCGCTCGCCGCGGCGCCTTCGGCGGACGTCACGCGCAAATATTTCGAAGCGGGCTCCTACGAGGAAATTCCGCACGACAATGTGCGCAAGGCGATCGCGCGCCGGCTGACCGACGCCATCCAGACCATTCCGCTTTTCTATCTCAACGTGGACTGCAAGATCGACGCGCTGCTGCGCCTGCGCGAGGATTTCAACGCCGCCGCGCCGCTCGGGTCGGACGGCAAACCGACATGGAAAACGTCGGTCAATGATTACGTGGTCAAGGCGCTCGCCATCGCCCTGCAGCGCAAGCCCGAGGCGAATGTCACCTACACGCCGGACGCGCTGCTGCGCCACAAATCCTCCGATATCGGCGTCGCCGTGTCGATCCCCGGCGGGCTCGTGACGCCGATCATCCGCAACGCTGAAGCGAAATCGGTGCGCGAGATTTCCGACGAGATCAAGGAGCTCGCCGGCCGCGCCCGCACCCGCAAGCTGAAGCCGCAGGAATATGAAGGCGGCGTGTCGGCGGTGTCGAATCTTGGCATGTATGGCGTGCAGAGTTTCACCGCGGTGATCAATCCGCCGCAGTCGACCATCCTGGCGGTCGGACAGGGCGAGGCGCGGGTCGTCGTGCGCGACGGCGCCCCCGCGGTGGCGACAATGATGAGCGTGACGCTCTCCTGCGATCACCGCGCCGTCGACGGCGCGCTCGGCGCGGAGCTTTTGGCCGAATTCAAGCGCGTCATCGAACATCCGATGATGATGTTCGCCTGAGAGAGAGAGACGCCCTTGCAGCTACAGTCGACCCTTACCTGTCCGCGCTGCGCGCGCGCCGAAACGCTCGACATGCCGCAGGACGCCTGCGTCGTGGTCCATATCTGCGCCAGCTGCGGCGCGCGGCTGACGCCAAAAGCCGGGGACTGCTGCGTGTTCTGTTCCTATGGCGACGCGCCGTGCCCGCCAGTGCAGCGGGACGGCGATTGCTGCGCCTCGCTAATGGACGCGGGACGATAAATCGCGGCATATGCCTTGCCTAGAATAGCTCTAAACAGGCAAGGAGCGGGCGCGTGGCGACGGAAGCTGACATTCTAAAGGCGCTGGAAGGGCTGTACGGGCCCGGCGGCGCTCCCCTTACGGGCGCTGTGAGCGGCGTCAATCTCTCGGGCGCGAAGGCGTTCGTTTCTCTGGCGGCCGATCCCAGCCAGACCCAGGCCTGGGAGGCGGCGCGGGTCTCGGCCGAGCGGGCGATCAAGGCGGCGCCCGGCATCGAACAGGCAGTCGTGACCTTGACCGCCGAGCGCGCCCCCGGCCAGGAAACGCCCCGGCCGCGCGGCCCGGCGCCGGCGGCCGCCGCGCCGCCGACTCAGCCCAAAGGCATCGCGGCGCTCCAGAAAATCCGCTTCATCATCGCCGTCGCCTCTGGCAAAGGCGGCGTCGGCAAGTCGACGACGTCGGCCAATCTTGCGCTCGGACTCGCCGCTCAGGGCTGGCGCGTCGGCCTGCTCGACGCCGACGTCTACGGCCCCTCGATGCCGCGGCTTTTCGCGCTGACCGACAAACCCAAGGTCGAGGGCGGCAAACTCGTCCCGCTCGAAGCCTACGGCTTGAAAATCATGTCGATGGGTTTTCTCGTCGACGAGAACGTGCCGATGGTCTGGCGCGGTCCGATGGTGTCGCAGGCGATTTCACAGATGCTCGGCGAAGTCGCCTGGGGAGAACTCGATGCGCTCGTCCTCGACATGCCGCCCGGCACCGGCGACGTGCAGCTCACCATCGCGCAACAGGTCCCGCTCGCCGGCGCGGTGATCGTCTCGACGCCGCAGGATCTGGCGCTGATCGATGCGCGGCGCGCCGTCGCCATGTTCCAGAAAGTCGAGGCGCCGATTCTCGGCGTCGTCGAGAATATGAGCTATTTCCTGTGCCCGCATTGCGGCGGGAGATCGGAGATCTTCGCGCATGGCGGCGCGCGCCACGACGCCGAACAGATGGGCGTGCCGTTTCTGGGCGAGGCGCCGCTGGACATCAAGATACGCGAAACGTCCGACGCCGGCCGGCCGGTAGTCGGCGCCGAACCCGACAGTCCTCAGGCCGCCGTCTATCTCAATCTGGCGGCGAAGGTGAAGACGCTGCTCGAAACGCAGAAGAAGCGCGCCGCGCCAAAGATCGTCGTCTCGTAAAAAAGACGCGCCTCCATTTGGAGGCGCGCCAGGCGGGCCGATCGGCGCCGGCCGTCAGGGAGCCCGATGCGTCAGAAATGACTCGGAATCCAGGAAGTGTCGCCAGGATCCCATTTGTAATTATAGCCGACCGTGAACTGGGACGCGCGTCCCCAGGCGGTGATGACGGCGTTTGTGTTGTAATGCGGAAGAACATTCAGCTGAATCGGAGGAAAGAACGCCCGGCCGACATAGGGAACGTTTTCGAAGTAGCTGACCGAATTCTTGAAGTCGTAAATCGCCGCGAAATCGATCGAGGAATTTTTCGTCAGTTGATAGCCGAAGCCGCCGGTCACGGAGTGCGCGGCGACAGCAGGCGCCAGCGCCGCAAGCGTGGCGGCGCGCTCTCTTCCCGGGACGGTCGAGTAGTGGTAGCCGACTCGCAGCGTCAGCTTTGACGCGGTGCGCCACTCGGCGCCCAGGGACGCGGAGTCGGTGTCGCGCCAATCGAAGCCAAGTCCGCCGGATGAGCCGAACGACCCGTACCAGATGGGAAAGCTCTGATTTCCTAAGGTCGTCGCTGAATAGAAAATGTGTCTCCAGTCAGCCATCAGCGTCAGTTCAGGCAGCACGTCAAAGGCGACGCCGGCGGTCACATTCGCCGGAATGTCGAAGCTGCCCTGGTCCGCAATAAGGCCTCTGTATTTTTCGAAACGCGACATGAACATGGGCGTCGAGCCGGCGAGGCCAAAGCGGAGCGCATCCGTTGCGCGCCACTCGAAGCCGATGCGGAACCCGCCCCCAACCGACCAATCATAGGCCATGTCGGAAAAGTTGTACATGTTGGAGGAGTAGGGGGAGAGGATTTTCAGTCCCTGCACATTCAACATCTGAATAGCGATCGTGGGCGAAAATCCAATCGTGATCGGCCCGAATTTTCTGGCGTAAGTGGCGCTAACGAAGGACTGCTGAAGGTCGAGTCCGGCCCAGCCCCCGCCGAGAACGCCGCCGAACGAGGGAGAGACAGTAATCACGCCTCCTGGGCCGGCTTTGATCGGAGGCTTGAAATGCCCAAAGTCGTAAGCGGTATTGAGGCCGCCATTGCCGTACATGGCGACGCCCCATGCGGACTCCGCGTCGATCGGTTGGACATAGGCGCTGTTTGGCACCGGAAAGAGGGGTCGACCGCTCCTCACATCGCCAGGCGCCAGGACCACCGGCTGCCCTACGGTCGAATACCCGCGCTCAGGTAGGCTCGCGCCCAGTCCGACTTGAAACATCCGTTCGAGTCCGACAATGCCCGCCGGGTTGATCGACATGGCCATTGCGTCCCGCGAGTCGGCGACGCCCGCGCCGCCTACGGCTCGCTGACGCGGACCAAAGCCTGTAAGGAAATAGCCATCGGCGCCGAAGGACGCGGACGGCGCGAGCGCTGCGAGCGTCGTCAGCGTGAGGAGGGAGCTGCGCGGAATCAATTTTTTCATTGGCGGCGAATCCCAAGGCGCGAGTTGTCATCTGCCTAGCGGTTCGCCCGTCGCCCGAACCGACGCATATTATTTCTGATATATTACCAGACACGCTTGGGTTTTTGCGGCGAATATCCTCGCCCGCGCAGATTTCCGCCGCCTGTTACGTCTTTGCCACACAAGGCCTATTTGGCGTCGGGTCCGTGCGTCTCAGCGCCGATCGATTCAACCGATCGGATCCTCGCGCAGCGCCTCGGTCGCGCGATCGACGTCGCAGGATCGAGCAGCCGGCGCCGGACGCCGCGCCAGCTTCCCGCGATCCGCACCGCCGAACCAGGTTTGGCCAATCACGTCAGACCTGGAAATTTAAATTCTGCATCTATCTGGGCGCGTCGGGGTCATACGCTATTTGCCAGCATCGCCACCCGAACTTGCGACAAAGGTATGAACGCGGTAACTTTTCCCTAATGGCGAGGGGCGCCGCAAGCGCGGCTGAGAAGCACCCGTCGAACCTGATCCGGGTCATGCCGGCGTAGGGAAGGCCAGCGTAAAAGCGAACGGCGCGACCGCGTCGACGCTATGAGAGCGCGTCCCTCCTTCGTCTTCCTGACTCAGCGTCCGCTTCCCTTGAAGAAGCGCGATGTAAGGAGAAAGCGCGATCATGAACGTCCACGACAAGCGCATGCCGGCGAGCGTCACCACCGGACCGATCGGAAAGTCGCGCAAGGTCTATTCCGCGCCGCGGGGACGAGACGACATCCGCGTTCCCTGTCGCGAAATTCCGCTTCATCCGACTTCGGGCGAGCCGCCGCTCCGCGTCTATGACCCTTCCGGTCCCTATACATGCGCGTCGTTCCAGCCAGACCTTTCGGCGGGACTTCCGACGGCGCGCTCCTGGATCGCCGCGCGCGAAGGTCTCGAAACCTATCAAGGCCGGCCCATCAAGCCGGAGGACAACGGCTTCGCCGAGGGCGAACGCCTCGTGCCGCGCTGCCCGGCGGAGCGTGGGCTTTATCGGGCGGCGGGCGCGCAGCCGGTCACACAGTTTGAGTTTGCGCGCGCGGGGATCGTCACCGAAGAGATGATCTATGTCGCGCATCGCGAGAACCTTTGCCGCGAGCGCGCGCTCGATGTCGCCAAAGCGCGCATCGCCGACGGCGAAAGCTTCGGCGCTGCCATTCCTGAATGCGTCACGCCGGAATTCGTGCGCGACGAGATCGCGCGCGGCCGCGCCATCATTCCGGCGAACGTTAATCATCCGGAGCTCGAACCGGTGATCATCGGCCGCAACTTCCTGGTGAAGGTCAACGCCAACATCGGCAATTCCGCCGTCACCTCTTCCGTCGCGGAAGAGGTGGAAAAGATGGTGTGGGCGATCCGCTGGGGCGCCGACACGGTGATGGACCTCTCCACCGGCCGCAACATTCACAACATCCGCGACTGGATCCTCCGCAACGCGCCGGTTCCGATCGGCACCGTGCCGATCTATCAGGCGTTGGAAAAAGTCGGCGGCGACGCGCTGAAGCTCGATTGGGAGGTCTTCAAGGACACGCTGATCGAGCAGGCGGAGCAGGGCGTCGATTATTTCACCATCCACGCCGGCGTGCGTCTCGCTTACGTGCCGCTGACCGCCGACCGCGTCACCGGCATCGTTTCGCGCGGCGGCTCGATCATGGCGCGCTGGTGCCTGTCGAAGCACAAGGAGAGCTTCCTCTACGAACGCTTCGACGAAATCTGCGACATCATGCGCAAATATGACGTGTCCTTCTCGCTCGGCGATGGCTTGCGTCCGGGCTGCAACGCCGACGCCAATGATTCGGCGCAATTCGCGGAGCTGGAGACGCTCGGCGAACTCGCCAAGATCGCCTGGGACAAGGGCTGCCAGGTGATGATCGAAGGCCCCGGCCATGTGCCGATGCATAAGATCAAGGCCAATATGGACAAGCAGCTTCAGGCCTGCGGCGAAGCGCCCTTCTATACGCTCGGGCCGCTCGTCACCGACATCGCGCCGGGCTACGATCACATCACGTCAGGCATCGGCGCGGCGATGATCGGCTGGTTCGGCACCGCTATGCTGTGTTACGTAACGCCTAAAGAGCACCTCGGCCTGCCGGACCGCGACGATGTGAAGACTGGCGTCATCACCTATCGCATCGCGGCCCACGCCGCCGACCTCGCCAAGGGCCATCCGGCGGCGCGCGAACGCGACGACGCGATGAGCCGGGCGCGGTTCGATTTCCGTTGGGAGGATCAGTTCGAGATCGGCCTCGATCCCGACACGGCGCGCGAATTCCACGACGCGACGCTGCCGAAAGAGGCGCATAAGGTCGCGCATTTCTGTTCGATGTGCGGGCCGAAATTCTGCTCGATGCAGATCACCCGCGACCTGCGCGAGGAGGCGAAGGAGATCGAACGCCAGAAGGGCATGGCGGAGAAGAGCGCGGAGTTTTTGGAAAAGGGCGCCAGCATATACGTCGAGGCGAAGTAGGCCCTTAGGGCGAAAACGCCCGGCCGAAGCCGGGCGTTTGCTTCTGGGGATTAGCTCTTTCCGAGCACCTCGACGCGCACCTGTCCGGTGCCGCGTGTGACGAGGCCGAGTTGGGTCGCCGCGCCGCGCGAGACGTCGAGGCTGCGTCCAGTCCAGGCCGCCGGTCCGCGATCATTGACCCGAACGACGACCGACCGCCCGGCATAGGTCAGGCGCAGACGCGTGCCCATCGGCAGCGTGCGGTGGGCGGCGGTCATGTCCCACATGTTGAAGACTTCCCCGCTGGCGGTCCGGCTGTTGGGTTCGTAGCGACGCGGGCCGCCGCCGTAGAATGACGCGTGGGCGGTGAAATCCTTGGCTTGCGAAGCCTCGGCGTGACGCCGCGAATGATGCGAGGCGTGACGGGAGGCATGATGCGCCAGAGCCGGCGCGGTCATCAGGGCAAGGATCGTCAATACGCCACAGGTTCGATTCATTCAGCAGTGCTCCAGTTACGCATATGCGTAGATGACGCCGACGAGCCATCGCATCGTCGAGCGCATAGCTTTCCATCCGTCTGAATGGAGGTGAAGACAAAAGTGTTAATTATGAAATGTGGCAAAATATGTATTTGAAATAGGTGAACATATTTCAAAAATTCATACAGGCTAAGCCTATCAGTTATGAAAATTATCCTTTCATATTGGCTAAATGCCATTTGTTACATTAGTTTCTGCCTCGCGCCTGTGCAAATTAGTCTGGCTCAAGCGCTGCTGAATTGGCGAGTGACAAGCGTTCTCCAAGGCGGCAAACATGCGCGCCGGGAGCAACGCCAATGACAGACGATAAGCGCGCCGCCATCATTGGCGTCGTCACCGCCTCGGACCGGGCCAGCGCCGGGATTTATCAGGACGAAAGCGGTCCGGCGATCGAGGCCTATTTGCGCGCCGCGCTGACGACCCCCTTCCGTATCGAACGACGGATCATTCCCGATGGCTTTGAAAGCGTGCGCGACACGCTGATCGACCTCGCCGACAATGTCGGCTGCGATCTCATCGTCACCACCGGCGGGACTGGCCCGAGCCCGCGCGATCTTACGCCCGAAGCGACGCGCGCAGCCTGCCCGCGCGAGCTTCCAGGTTTCGGCGAACTGATGCGCCAGGTCTCGCTGGAGCAAACCCCGACGGCGATCCTGTCGCGCCAATTGGCCGCTCATCGCGGCAAATGCCTGGTGATCAATCTGCCCGGCAAACCAAGGGCGATCGAGCTTTGTCTCGACGCCGTCATGCCCGCCGTTCCCTATTGCCTCGATCTTATCGGCGCCGCCTATATCGAAACGCGTCCGGAGCGCGTGAAAAGTTTCCGTCCGGCCTCAAAATAGCCGCCCGTTCGGGCGGTAAGCGATCGCCTGTCCAAAGCTGCGCGCTTCTCAGAGCTGCGCCTCGCCTGTATAGGAGGGAAGCTTCATCGGGCCGAATCGAAGCCGCGAAGGGCAGGGCGAGGGCGATTGGACATGAGCGAGCTGCGGTTGGTGGTGGTCGGCGCGGCGGGCCGGATGGGCCGGATGTTGACCCAGATCATCCCCGATACTGTGGGCGTGCGTTTGACCGCCGCGCTGGAGCGTTCCGGCTCTGCGGCGCTGGGCAAGGACAGCGGCGGCGCCTCGCCCAACGGCGTTCTCATCACGAGCGATATGGACGCGGCGCTCGCTGAGGCCGACGCGATCGTCGACTTCTCCTCTCCAGACTGTAGCGTCGAGATGGCGAACGCGGCCGCGCGCGCCCGGATCGCCCATATCATCGGCACCACGGGCCTGTCCGCCGAAGACCTCGCCGCCATCGCCGAGGCCGCCTGCAAGACGGTCGTGGTGCGCTCCGGCAATATGAGCCTTGGCGTCAATCTTCTCGCCGCGCTGGTCGAGCGCGCGGCGCGGGCGCTCGGTCCCGCCTGGGACGCGGAGATCGTCGAAATGCATCATCGGCTGAAGGTGGACGCGCCTTCCGGCACCGCCTTGTTGCTCGGCGAGGCGGCGGCGCGCGGGCGCGGAGTCGCGCTCGCCGAGAACAGCGCCCGCGGCCGCGCCGGCCTCACCGGCCCGCGCAGGTTTGGCGAAATCGGCTTCGCCAGCCTGCGCGGCGGCACCGTCGTCGGCGATCACACGGTGATTTTCGCCGGGTCGGGCGAAAGAATCGAATTCTCGCATCGCGCCGAGGATCGCGGCGTGTTCGCGCGCGGCGCCCTGGCGGCGGCGCTATGGACCCGCGGCAAGGAGCCCGGGCTCTACTCCATGGCCGACGTGCTTGGCCTTTCAGGCGCCTGACATCGACGAGAACGCATGAGCATGAATCGCACTCTCGTCCTGGTCCGTCACGGCCAAAGCGAATGGAACGCAAAAAATCTCTTCACCGGGTGGAAGAACCCTGATCTCACGCCGCTGGGCGTCGAAGAGGCGCGCCGCGCCGGCCGGGAATTGAAGAAGCTCGACCTGCTGTTCAGCGTCGGCTTCACCTCCTCATTGGTGCGCGCGCAACATACGCTTCAACTTATTTTCGAAGAATTGGGCCAGACCAACGTGCCGACGGTCAAGGACCGCGCGCTGAACGAACGCCACTACGGCGATCTTTCCGGGCTCAACAAGGATGAGGCGCGCGACAAATGGGGGGAGGAGCAGGTGCGGCTGTGGCGGCGCTCCTATGACGTGCCGCCGCCAGGCGGCGAGAGTCTGAAGGACACGGTGGCGCGGGTCGTGCCCTTCTATGTCCAGCGCATTCTGCCGCCGGTGATGCGCGGCGAACGCGTGTTGGTCGCGGCGCACGGCAATTCGCTGCGCGCGCTGTGCATGGTGCTGGAGCAGATGACGCCAGAATCCGTCACGACCCTGGAGCTCGCGACCGGCGTGCCGATCATCTACCAGCTCAACGCCGATTCGACGGTCGCGTCGAAGACGGTGCTCGCTGGTTAGTCGACAAGGATCAGATCGCGTCTCGCGCGAACGTCATATTTTTGTTAAAAATTCCTTTCACTGCTAGCGCTTTGTGCTTGCGTAGTCAAAATTGAATACACGCTAACGATCGCCAAGTATTTGTTCACACTATTGATTTTAAAGGGAAGAATTGTCGATGGGCAGAGCCTCACCCCCTTCGCGTCAATGGGTTTCTTGCGTAACGGCTATCAGCATAGCGGCGTCAGGCTTGTCCGGCTGCCTGCTTATCCCCGAGGGAGCGCCGCTCCTGGGTCATGAAAGAAAGAAGCGCATCTTGTATGACGTTATTCGCGGCGTGCAGTGCGAAATTCGCCAAGCCGTGCGACTTCAAATCTATGGCGATCCAAGCAAAGGCATCCTCGGCGATCGCAATGGCGCGAACGGAAAACCGAAACTTGCATGGTTCGAGCAATGGAATGCGCTGATAGATCTCGATCTTAAGATCGAAGATAAGCTGTCGTTCAACCCGGGCGTTTCCTTGAAGACTCCCAATTGGGTCGATGCGCATGTGGGATTGGGCGACTATAAGACGCCAAGGACCGTGCCTCAATCATACAATTTTGACTTCGGGGGCGGCATTGCCTACAGCGCCGTTCGAGAAGATAAGGTTACCTATTCCTATCCGTTCAGCATGTTTATAAACGAGCCTCAAAACGGGGACCCGGAAGGGCCATGTTACAAGATCGGCGGCGTCACGATCGAGGCGGATCTAAAGATCGGCGATTGGCTGGATGACGTTCTTGAGCCGATAAAAAAATGCGCCTTTCTCGGCTGGACGATCTCTAAAGCAAAAGAGGAAGAGACGACGTTACCGCTGCTCGACAATCGCGCGATCGCGCCTGATCCAGCCTGTGAAAGAATCGATTTTGCCAAATACCCTGTCGGCGACCCGGTAAAAACCATAGAACACACGATCACCTTTCGCCTGTCGTTCAACGCCAATGCGACGCCAACATGGAGTCTCGTGCGCGTGGCGACGACCGCCCGTCCGCTTTTCTCCGGGGAGAGGAACGACACGAGCACGCTGTTGATGACCTTCGGTCCTCCTGGCGGCTGGAAAGCCGATCCAAAACGTGTCTCCAAGATCGGCAACGTCAAAATGGGCGCCGGCCGTCAGGGAGTCGACGACATATCGGCGGTAATGCTGCTCACGCATCAGGCTCAGCAGATTAGGTCCGCGATCTTGCCCTAAGAGGTTTGCGGCCACACGCAGGGCAGGTCCGCTCTGGACTTTCCAACCCACGTCGCCCAGGTCTTGCGTCATATGCTTGAAGTCGCGCCAGGCGCCTTTCACTATCCCGGCTTTCTCGATCGGGCGGCGCAGGGGGCGCTGGCTGAAGAGATCGCTGCCGTCATCGCCGCGGCGCCGCTCTATGTGTCGACCATGCCGAAGACCGGCGCGCCGATGTCGGTGCGCATGACGAATTGCGGCGCGCTCGGCTGGGTCAGCGATCAATCGCGGGGCTATCGTTACGAACATCGCCATCCCAAGACCGGCGGACCTTGGCCCGAAATGCCGCGCCGCCTGTTGGAGATATGGAACGACCTCGCGCGCTATCCGAGGCCGCCCCAAGCCTGTCTGGTCAATGTCTATGACGAACACGCGCGCATGGGCCTGCATCAGGACAAGGACGAGGCGGATTTCGCGGCGCCGATTCTGTCCTTATCGCTTGGCGCCGACTGCCGCTTCAGGCTCGGCGGAACGCGCCGCCGCGACAGCGCGATGACATTGGCGCTGGCGTCCGGCGACGCGCTGGTGCTCTCAGGATCCGCCAGGATGCGTTATCACGGCGTCGACCGCGTTCTGCCGACGCTCGGAGCGCCGCTGCCGCCGGCGCTGGCGGCGCTCGGGAGTCGCATCAATCTTACGCTTCGCCGCGTGACCTAAACTCAGGGTTCAGCCGGCGTTCACGCCTTCGGGATAAAGTCCCATGAAGCTGGATGTAAGCCTTAGCGTATTGTCTTGCATGGCGGCTTCGTTGTAGTTTCCAACCGGTCTAAAGAGCGTCGGCGAGGGGCCAACAATCTAGCCGGGCGCATTTCAAAGAGGCGGGCGCGACGCGAACGCCGGGAAAAGGAAAGGAACAAGGATGAGGACAATTTCCCTGCTGACGTTCGCCGCGAGCGTCGCTTTCGCCGCCCCCGCCGGCCAGGCTTTCGCCGCGGGCGACCCCGCCGCGGGCGAAAAAGTCTTCGCGAAATGCAAGGCCTGCCATAAGGTCGGCGAGGGCGCCAAAAACGCCGTCGCGCCGCATCTCAATGGAATCGAGGGCCGCAAGGCCGGCTCCGTCGAGGGCTACAACTATTCCGAGGCTGACAAGAATTCCGGCATCGTCTGGGATGAGGCCAGCTTCAAGGAGTTCATCAAGAATCCCAAGGCCAAGATCCCTGGCACCAAGATGATCTTCCAGGGCCTGCCCAACGATGCGGACCAAGAGAACGTGTGGGCCTATCTCGTTCAGTTCGGCCCCGACGGCAACAAGAAGTAAGCGCCCTTCTTCACAAGCAACGCTTTTGGCGGTCCTGTTTCAGGACCGCCTTTTTATTGCGCTCTTGCATGGAGATAAGAATCAGGCGCGAGCCGCGAAGGCATAGTGCCGAATATGCAACAGTCAACAAAAGCGAAAATTCTGTTTTTATAATAGTTCCAGTTAAAATCGCTTTTGTGTCGTAATTCAGCAACACTCCGTTACAATCAGAAACATTACTTAGAAGCCTTCCATGTTAGGCCATTGTCGCAATTGACAGTTTTCGAAGAGGAATCTTAACCATTGCCTACTCGCCGATCTTGACCCGCGCGGAGGGGCAGAAATGACTCAGAAACAATCCGGATCGCTACAAAGGCTCTCCTGCTTTAGTGCGGCGGTCGATCGGATGACAGGCGCGGCTTCGGTCGGCGCCCTAACTCTTGCCGCCGCGCTGACGCCCAGCCTCAGCAGTTCCGCTCTCGCGCAATCCCAATCCGCGCCCTTGCCGGCTGTGCGAGTCGAGGCGCCGCCGGAGAAACCACGCGCGGTCGCACGAACGAAGCCTAAGCCTGTCGCCTCGCAAGCGCGCTCCGTGAGCGGCGCCCAACGGTTGCCCCGCATCGACGTAGGAGGCGCACGGCGTAGCGCCAGGGTCGCACCCGCACGTTCCGCCGTGGCTGCAGCGTCCGCCGCTTCGACCGGGACTGGCGGCGCGGCCTCGACCGGGGCCGGCAGCGCGGCCTTCGCCGCGGCCGTCGACAATGTCGGCCGCAACCCGACAGACGTTCACGGCTACTTCGCAGGGAGAATTTCCACCGCGACAAAGACCAACACGCCGATACTCGACATACCGCAGTCGGTCACCGTTCTGACGCGACAACAGCTCGACGATCGCAACAGCCTCGCGCTGGAAAATGCGCTGGCCTACGTCCCCGGCGTAACAGTCGCGCAGGGCGAGCGCAACCGCGATCAGATCACCATTCGCGGACAGAATACGACAGCGGACTTCTACATCGACGGGATCCGCGATGACGCGGAATATTATCGCGATCTCTACAACATCCAAGCGGTGGAAGTGCTCAAGGGCCCGAGCGCGCTGATCTTCGGACGCGGCGGCGGCGGCGGCGTGGTCAACCGCGTCACCAAGAAGGCCGACGGCGAAACGAGAAACGATCTGCGGTTCGTCGGCGGCAGCTTCGGCCGCAAGCGCGTCACCGCCGACTTTGGGCGGGCGATCACCGACACGATCGCCGTGCGTCTCAACGCCCTCTACGAACATTCCTACGGCTACCGCGACTTCGACAAGCTCGAGCGCTGGGGCGTCAATCCGGCGGTGAGTTGGAAGCCTTTTGAGAACACCTTTGTGCTGTTCAATTACGAGCACTTCCGCGATCGGCGCACGGCGGATCGCGGCGTGCCGTCATTTGGCGGTTTCCGATTCCTCGGCGAGAATATTTATCCCGGCTATCCATTGCCGACCCCACGTTCGGCTTTCTTCGGCGTCGGCAATCCGTCCGTGCGTGATGTGAACTACGCCAGGATCAATCTCGACCGCGCCGCGCTGGTCATCGATCACACGACCGAATTCGGGTTGAACATCCGTAATCAGCTCGCCTGGGCCAATTACGACAAGCTGTATCAGAACACATTTCCGGATCAGACGCTGGGCCAGTTGTCGCAACAACTCAATCCCACGCTGAACGGGCTAAGCCCGATCGCGATCACGCCGGTGGGGGTCGCGAGACTTGACGGATACCTTGCGCCGACGCCGCGACGCAATGTCTTCAACCAAACGGATTTGACTTATAAATTCGAGATGACGCCCGAGATCCGGCATACGCTGCTCCTGGGAATGGAGTTCGGCAATCAATGGACGTTTACGGGAAGAGACATCGCGCGTTTCAACGATCCCCTCAACGGGCCGAGACGACTCACGACGCCGTTCTGGGTTCCCACCGTTTACGCGCCGGTCTTCTTCACCAACTACTTTGATGCGGCGACGCGGCGCTGGAACACAAACCTGGACATTGGCTCTGGCTACGTCCAGGACCAGATCGAGGTGACCAAATATTTCGACGTTCTCGCCGGCGTTCGGTTCGATAGCTTTTATATGAGGTTCAACGACGGCCTCACGTTCGAAAACCAGAGCCGAGTAGATAACAAATGGTCGCCGAGATTCGGTCTGATTTTCAAACCCCTCGATATCCTCTCATTCTACGGAACCTATTCGCGCTCGTTCCTGCCGCAATCAGGCGATCAGTTCAATCAGCTGCCGAGGTCGGCCGCGAGCCTGGCGCCGCAGGGCTTCGAAAATTATGAGCTCGGCTTCAAGGCTCAGCTTCTACCGACGCTGCTGTTCACTGGCGCAATCTATCAACTCAATCGTTCGAACCAGGCGTTGACGCTCACTGCGCTGACCTCCGTTCTCGCCAATACGCGCACGCAAGGCGCCGAACTGGGACTCACCGGCAACGTGACCGACGAATGGCAGGTCTCGCTTGGATACGGACACCAGGACGCGCGCGTGGTGTCGACCGATTCCGCCTTCAATCCGCGGCAGCCGTTCCTGACGGATGTCGGCAAGGTTAATCCGTCGGTGCCGAGAAACACTTTCTCCTTTTGGAACCGTTACGACGTGTCTTCGTTCGTTGGCGGGGGGCCCGGCGTTCTCGGGTTGGGCGCCGGGGTGATCTATGCTTCGAGCTTCTATCCGTCTCTCGATAACAGGGTGATCGTTCCCGGTTACGCGCGCCTTGACGGCGCGGTTTTTGTGAAGGTGACGGAAAACATCTCCGGCCAGCTCAACGTCGAGAACCTCACCGGCGCTTACTATTATGCCTCGGCGCATAACAACAACAACATCATGCCCGGCGCCCCTCGCTCGGCCTATGTGACGCTGAACGCACGATTTTAGCGGCGCCCGGTCTTCAGGCTCGCCGATTGGCGCGGAATGGATTATTGCTTCCGCGCCAATCCTCGCCATGCCTAGAAGCGCGTCGCAGTCGAAATCCCGGAGGGGCTTAGCTCTTGCGCCGCGCCCGCCGGGATTGCACCTAGGACGCCGTGACCCGCAAGCCCGACGAAGTATCCGCCGATCTGATGCAGCCGCTGGCGACCTTGCCGGTGTTCTATGCGCTTGCGGGACGGCGCGTTGTGGTCATCGGCGGCGGCGAGGCCGCGGCCTGGAAGGTCGATCTGGCGGCCGCGACCGGCGCGCAGGTCGACGTTTTCACTCAAGCGTCCTGCGACAAGCTTCGCGAAATCGCACAGGCGCGCGACAATGTGGCCATTCACCCGCGCGCCGTCGAACATGACGATTTCGACGGCGCGGCGATGGCGCTCGGCGCGATCGAAGACGACGTCCTGGCGCGGCAGGTCCATGAGTGGGCGCGCGCGGCGGGCGTGCCGCTCAATCTCGCGGATCGCCCGTCGATCAGCGATTTCATCATGGGCGCCATCGTCAACCGCTCGCCGCTGGTGATCGGCGTCTCGACGGGGGGCGCGTCGCCGGTGTTCGCCCAGGCGGTCCGCGGCCGGATCGAGACGCTGGTGCCGGCGACCTTCCAGGCCTGGGCGCGGGCCGCGCAGGCCTGGCGGCCGCTGGTGCGCGCATCCGGACTCGACTTTCTGGCGCGGCGCGATTTTTGGCGGCGGTTCACGCGGCTTGCCTTCCGCGAAATCGAGCGGGCGCCGCAAGATGAGGATCGCGCGGCGCTGGTGGAAGAGGCCCGCGGCGGCGCCGAAGCAGCGACGCGCGGACGCGTCACGCTCGTCGGCGCCGGGCCGGGCGATCCTGAGCTGCTCACGCTGAAGGGCATGCGCGCGCTCGCCGGCGCCGATGTCGTGCTCTTCGACGATCTCGTTCCGGCCAGCATTCTCGATCTCGCGCGCCGCGAAGCGACGCGCATCAATGTCGGCAAGCGCGGCTACGCGCCGTCCGTGCGTCAGGAGGAAATCAGCGCTCTGCTCGTCGAGCTCGCGCGCGACGGCAAAAATGTCGTGCGGCTCAAGGGCGGCGATCCGCTCATCTTCGGCCGCGCCAATGAGGAAATCGCCGCGCTGCGCGAAGCGGGCTTTTCCATAGAGATCGTGCCCGGCGTGACCGCCGCCTGCGCCGGCGGCGCCGCGATCGGAGCGTCGCTGACCAGCCGGGAGACCGCCCGGCGTCTGCAATTCATCACCGCGCACACCAAGGACGGCGAATTTCCCGAGGACTTCGATTGGGGCGCGCTCGCCGACGCGCGGGCCACGACGGCGGTCTATATGGGCAACCGCACCCTGCCGGAATTGTCGCGCCGCTTGCTGCAGGAGGGGATGTCGCACGATACGCCCGCTTTTCTCGTCGAACGCGCGTCGACGCCGCACGAGCGGGTGGTGAAGGGCACGATCGCCGATTTGCCTTCGAGAGTGGCGGGACAGACCATCGTCGGACCCGTGATCGTGCTGATCGGCTGGGCGCTGGCGGAGAACTGATTCAGCGCTATTGTGCGGCCAGGAAAGCGAGCGGAGGAGGCGTAATGCGATTCACCAGAAGATCCGCTCTGCTTGCGTCGGGACTCGGGCTGCTATCTCCTGCAGCGTTGGCCAAGTCGAAGCCGAAGCCGTCGACGCCGCCGCGCCGCCAGCCGACCCAAAAAAATCTCGCCGAACTCGACAGGCTTATCGTCGGCGTCATGAAAAAGACCGGCGTGCCGGGGATGTCGGTCGCCGTCGTGTCCCCGGACCGCGCGCTTTACCTGAAAGGCTTCGGCGTGCGCCGCGCCGGCGCGGCCGAACGCGTCGACCCCGACACCGTCTTTCAGCTCGCATCGCTCTCCAAGCCTCTTTCGACGACGGTCGTCGCAGGTCTCGTCGGCGACGGCGTGGTTGCGTGGGATCGCCGGATCGTGGAGAGCCTGCCGGATTTCGCGATGAGCGATCCCTGGATCACGCGCGAGATCACGCTGCGCGACATGTTCTGCCATCGCAGCGGACTTCCCGACCATGCCGGCGATCTCGTCGAGGACATCGGCTACGATCGCGACGCGATCATGCGCCGGTTGCGCTACATCAAGCCGGACGCGAGCTTTCGCACGCATTACGCCTACAACAACTGCGGATTTTCCGCGGCGGGCTTCTCGGCGGCGAGTGCGGCGGGGAAATCCTGGGAGGATATTTCCGAAGAGCGCCTCTATCGGCCGCTTGGAATGACGACCGCCAGTTCGCGGCACGCCGATTTCGTTGCGCGAGCCAATCGCGCCTTCGGCCATGTGCGTCGCGGCGACAAATGGGTGGTTGGCGAACAGCGCGATCCCGACGCGCAGGCCCCGGCGGGCGGCGCATCGGCCTCGGCGCGCGACATGTCGCTCTGGGTTCGGCTGCAGCTCGGAAGCGGCGCCCTGGATGGCCGCGAAATCATCAAACCGGAGGCGCTCGCAGAAACGCATTTCCCGCTGATCGCCACGGGACCCGCGCATGACCCGTTGCGCGCGCCGACCTTTTACGGACTGGGCTGGGACATCGACTATGGCGGTCCGGCGAGCCTGCGCTGGGGCCACTCAGGCGCATTCTCTCTCGGCGCCTCCACCTGCGTCTATGTGATGCCGGCCGAGCGGTTCGGCATCGTCGTTTTGAGCAATTCCGCGCCGGTCGGCGCGCCCGAAGCCATCTGCCGCAGCTTCCTCGATCTCGTCCTGACCGGCAAGGTCGAACGAGATTGGCTCGCGCTCTTTGGCGAAGTCTTCGCGAAGATGGCGATCCCCACCTATGGCCAAGACGCCAATTATGCGAAACCGCCCGTCGGCGCCCCGTCGCCCGCGTCGCGCGCGACCTATGTCGGCGATTATCTCAACGAGCTTTATGGACCGCTCGGAATCATCGAAACGGGCCAGGGGCTTTCGCTGACGTTGGGCCCGGCGCCTACGGCCTATCCGCTGACTCACTACTCAGGCGATATTTTCACCTTTCAGCCTCGCGGAGAAAACGCCGGCGGCGTCAGTCCCGTAAGGTTTTCGCGAAGCGGCGGCGAGAAGGCGACGAGCGTCGCCATCGACTATTTCAACGCCAATGGTCAGGGCGTCTTTATGCGCAGCTGAGACGACAGCAGCGACAGAAGATTTGCTTCGTCTGGCTTTGCCGCCACCAGCGTTTTCAGTCCGAACTGTCGAAGCGGCGCCGCCACATGTTCGGACAGCGCGACATGCGTCATGTCATGCAATGACGCGGCGACGTCGGCGGCCTGCGCCAGCGCCAGGAAGAGCTCCGCGCTGCGCCGGGAATAGTGCAGGGCGGCGTCGACGCGCCCCTCGGCGATGGCGGCGACCGCCGCGGGCGTAAGCGTCCGAGCCGCCCGCGCTTCGTAGACTTCGACCACACGGACGTCGTGGCCGGCGGCGCGCAGCCCTGTCTCGAGGACCGGCTGTCTGTCGCGCCCGGCGAGATAGAGGAAATGCGCCGGATTTGGATAGCGCTCGAGCAGAAACGGAAGGATCGCCTCGGCGCTGCCGGCGACAATATCGGGACGAAAGCCGCGCGCGCGGGCCGCTTCGGCGGTTTTCTCGCCGACGGCGTGCAGCGGCGACGCGCTGAGGGGCGCAGAAGCGCTGGAAAATTCAACGCCTTTGGCGCTGGTGACGAGGATCGCGTCGTGATCTATGTGGGGAATCGCGGCGCCGGTCGCCGCGATCTCCAACACAGGCGAGAGCACGGCTGCGCAATCCAGCGCCAGCAGCTTTTCCGCTGTGCGCGCGGCGTCGTCAGCCGCGCGCAACACCAGAACGCGCTTCACATAAGCCCCGCGACGCCATGCGGCAGACGAAGCAGGATCTCCTTGCCGGCGTCGGCGCCGATCAGCGCGGCGTCAATAGTGAGGCCCCGGCGGCGCACGATGTAGGCTTCCGCGCCGTCAGCACTCAGCACTTCCCCGATGAAGGACAGTTCGCCGCCGTGAACCTGCGCATGGCCGGCGATCGGCGTGCGGCAGGACCCATCGAGCGCTGTTAGGAAAGCGCGCTCGGCGGCGAGCGCGAAGCCTGTCGCTTCGTCGAAGAGCGGCGCCAGCAGATCGCGCGTCGCGTCGTCGCCGGCGCGCCGCGTGACGCCAATCGCGCCCTGTCCGCACGCCGGAGGAAACTCGTCGAGGGCAAGCAACGCCGTGGCGCGGTCGGCAAGGCCTAGCCGCTTCAATCCCGCAAGCGCGAGGAGGGTCGCGTCGATTTCGCCAGTCTCGACTTTTTTTAAGCGGGTCTCGACGTTGCCGCGAAGCAGCGCCGTTTTTAGGTCTGGCCGCCGGCGCTTCACCTGCGCCGCGCGGCGCAATGAAGCGGTGCCGACAACGGCGCCGGCAGCAAGATCATCGATCGCAAGGTTGTTCCGCGCGATCCAGGCGTCGCGCGCGTCCTCGCGCGGCAGGTAGCCGGCAATGACGATCGCGCTGGGCAAATGCGTCGGGAGGTCTTTGGAGGAGTGCACCGCGAGGTCGATCGCGCCGGAGATGAGCGCCGAATCGAGCTCCTTGGTGAACAAGCCCTTGCCGCCCGAGTCCGACAGCGGTCGATCCTGGATCTGATCGCCCGTGGTGCGGATGATCTCGATGGGAAAATCTGCTTCGCTTCCGCCATGCGCGCCTAGCAGCAGCGCGCGAACCATGTGGGTCTGCGCGAGCGCCAGCGGACTGCCGCGCGTTCCAATGCGAAGGAAACAGGGAGAGGTCATTTGTCCGCCGGCCTTGATCGCGCGCGACTATAGTTGCCGAGGCGCGAAGGGCAAGCGCAACGAGCGCGGTAGCGCGTCACTCAAAAAGCGAGCGTCCGCCGGTGAAAGCGGACGCTCCTTTTAGCTCCGCGAGCGTACTCTACGCGGCGCGCGGAACGTTAATCGATCACCACCATCCAAACAGGCCATTTCCAATACCCGCGCCAAGACCGGCGCCCGCGCCGAGCAGACCCGCTCCCGCGCCAAGACCCGCGCCAACCAAGCCGCCGCCATAGCCGTAATAGCCCGGATTGCCATAGTAGCCATTGCCATAGTAGCCGGCGGAGCCATATCCCGAGCCATAGCCGGAGCCGTAGTAGCCGTTGTTGCCGTAGCCGGAGCCGTAATAGCGGCTATTGCCGTAGCCGGCGCCATAGCGGGAGCCGTAATAGCGGTTATTGCCGTAGCCTGCGCCATAACGGGAGCCGTAATAGCGGCTATTGCCATAGCCAGATCCATAGCGGCGAGCGCCATAATGGCGGGAGGCGCCATAGCCAGCCGACCGACCCTTATTCCAGCCGTGATGCGCCTTTCCACGCGCGCAGTAATGCGCTTCGACGAGACTTGTGGAGCCGAGCACGGCGGCCATCGCCATCGCCGACGTTAACGCTAGGGCTTTAATCTTGTTCGACGCCATTTTCATCTCCATAGTTTAGACTGGCAGCAACCTCAACCTGGACGCTAACTAGCTCTTCGCTTTAGCTAGATTTTGACACAGCTCAAGATATGATCGCCCTTTAGGAAGCAACGATCTGCTGAACCAACTTGTAACTCTTTGGATAGAGTCAAGTGTGATGTGTAAATTTCTCAAAAATGATTTAGCTATCTTTAGCTATGCATTAGTTTACGTCGCCATCCATCAATGGAGGAGAATTACGCCGGTAAGCCCTTCGCCCACCACAATTTTCTAAATTCCGCCGATACGGCGCTATAAGCATCGTTCCGCTGCCCGACAATCAGCGGCGCGGCCTTTCTGCTTGGGGAGCGCGCATGCGCGTATTGGGGATTGAAACCACCTGCGATGAGACGGCGGTCGCGATCGTGTCGGAGCGGCTTGGCGGGGAGGGCGGAGAAATCCTGTCCAATGAGGTGCTGAGCCAGATCGCCCGCCATGCAGCCTATGGCGGCGTCGTGCCGGAGATCGCGGCTCGCGCCCATATCGACGTGCTGGACCGGCTGATGCGACGCGCGCTGGAGCGCGCCAAGACTGAAGCGAAGCAGCTTGACGCGATCGCGGCGGCGGCGGGTCCGGGACTCATCGGCGGCGTTCTCGTCGGACTTACCGCCGGCAAGGCTTTGGCGCTCGCGCTCGGCAAGCCCTTCGTCGCCGTCAATCACCTCGAGGCGCATGCGTTGACCGCGCGACTGACGGACCGTTTGGATTTCCCCTTTCTGGCGCTGCTCGTCTCGGGCGGCCACACGCAACTTGTGGCGATCAGGGGCGTGGGCGATTATCGCCGCCTTGGCTCCACTGTCGATGACGCGGCCGGCGAGGCTTTCGACAAGGTCGCGAAGATGCTGGAGCTTCCCTATCCGGGAGGCCCGGAGATCGAAAAGCTGGCGCTTGAAGGCGATGCGCATCGTTTCGACTTTCCGCGCCCAATGCTCGGCCGTGACGGGGCGGACTTTTCGCTCTCCGGCCTCAAGACCGCGGTGCGGCAGGAAATCCTCAAGCTTCAAACGCCGACCGAAACCGACGTCAGGGATCTCGCGGCCTCTTTCCAGGCCGCGATCGTCGATGTGATCGTGGACCGGGTGCGCTCCGGGCTACGCCTGTTCGCGAGAAGCGAGGGCCGCGCGCCGCAAGGTCTCGTCATCGGCGGCGGCGTCGCCGCCAATGGCGCCATCCGCCGCGCGCTCCTACGGCTATGCGCCGAAAGCGGCCTGCGTTTCGTGTCGCCGCCAGCCGCGCTGTGCGCCGACAATGGCGCGATCATCGCCTGGGCGGGCCTCGAGCGCTTCAAACGCGGATTGACCGACGGTCTCGACTTTGCGCCGCGGCCGCGCTGGCCGCTCGACGCCTCGCCGAGCCTGTCGCATCACGGCAAGGCTTGAGGGCGTCTCGATGCGGCTCCTTTTTCTGACGGCGCTTGCGGCGATGACGCTCGCGCCGACGCCGCAGCCGGCCGGACTGCTCGCGGAAGAGCCGACCTTCGCGGGCGTGCGCGTTCTCTATGGACCTGGCGAGGGTTTCAGCTCCGTCGATGCGCGACTGATTGGTGAGGCGCGCCATATGATCGATATGGCCGCCTACGTCCTGACCGATCGTTCCCTAACGACCGCGCTCGGCCGCGCCGCCATGCGCGGCGTCAAGGTGCGCGTCTATCTAGACGGTGACGAAATGGGACGCGGCGCTCATGCGATCGAAGAGATTGCCGACGCGCCCAATGTCGAAGTGCGCCTTAAAGGACGGTCGCGAGATCTGATGCATCTTAAATCCTATCAGGTGGACGGACGCGTATTGCGCAGCGGCTCCGCAAATTTTTCGGTTTCCGGCGAGGTCTATCAGGACAATGATCTGATCGTGATCGAAAGCCCCCAGGCTGCGGCGCGGTTTCGCGAAACCTTCGAGCGGCTTTGGTTGCGTCCGGACAATCAGCGGATCGGCGTGAGATGACGCGGGCTACGGTCGCTGTTCTTGGGGCGGGCGCGTGGGGCGTCGCGCTCGCCAATGTCGCCGCGCTTGGCCGCGCGCGCGTGCCCTTGTGGGCGCATGATTCCGCGGCCGCCCAAGCGCTGGCGCGCGACCGCGAGAACGCGCGTCGCCTGCCGGGCCTGCCGCTCGCCGCCGCCGTCGCGCCGACGAACGACATTTCCGTTTTACGGGAAGCGGACATTGTTCTCGCCGTAACGCCCGCGCAAGCGATCCGCATGACGGCGCACGCCGCGCGGCCGCATATGCGCGAGGGCGCCGCCTTTGTGATCTGCGCCAAGGGCATTGAGCGCGACCGCCACAAATTCTTGAGCGAAGTCGCGACGGAAGAATTGCCGCAAGCTAACGTCGCCGTGCTCTCCGGTCCCAGTTTCGCGGTGGATGTATGCCGCGGGCTGCCGACGGCGGTGACTCTCGCGGCGCAGGAGGAGGCGCTGGCGCGGCGCCTGTGCGAAGAGCTTTCGACGAAAACCTTTCGACTTTATCGTTCGACCGACGTGCGCGGCGTCGAGATCGGCGGCGCCGCGAAGAACGTTCTCGCCATCGCCGCCGGCATGACCCATGGCCGTCAACTTGGCGCGAGCGCGCAGGCGGCGCTCATCGCGCGCGGCTTTGCCGAGCTGATGCGTCTCGGACGCGCCTTGGGCGCACGTCAGGAAACGTTGATGGGTCTTTCCGGATTGGGCGATCTCGTGCTGACCTGCGGATCGGCGCAATCGCGCAATTTCGCGCTCGGCGAGGCGTTGGGACGTGGCGAGCCGGCGAAAGACGCGGCGCATGGCAAGCTCGCCGAAGGCGCTTTTACTGCCCGCGTCATCGTTGAAATGGCGCGCGCTCATAACGTCGAGCTGCCGATCGCCGAGGCCGTTGACGCTATTCTCTCAGCGCGGCTGAGCGTCGACAGCGCCATCGACGCGCTGCTGATGCGCCCGCTCAAGGCCGAAGACTGACGCGCCTAATTCGAGTCGAGAATCTGTCGAATTTTGACGGCGAGTTGCGCCAGCGTGAACGGCTTCGTGAGCAGTTCGACGTCTGGATCGAGCACGCCGTTGTGGACAATGGCGTTGCGCGTATAGCCGGTGATGAACAGCACGTGCAGAGCGTGTCGGCGGAAAGTCGCTTCGCGTGCGAGTCGGGCGCCGTCCATATCCGGCATAACGACATCGGTGATCATCAACGCGATGTCCGGGCGGTGACGAATGAACTCTATGGCCGCGCGTCCATTCTCCGCCTCCAAGACGGAATATCCCAGTTCTCGCACGCCTTGCGCCGTGACGCGCCGGGCAGCGTCGTCGTCTTCGACGATGAGCACCAGCTCTTCCGGCTTTCCCAGTGGGAGATCGATGGGATTTGACGAGGGTGCGGATATTTGAGCGATCCCGCCTACCTGATTGAAGCGCGGCAGATAAAGCTTGATGCAGGTTCCGCATCCCGGTTCGGAATAGATTTTGATGTGACCGCCTGACTGTTTGACGAATCCGTGGACCTGCGACAGGCCGAGCCCCGTGCCCTTGCCCACGGGTTTCGTGGTGAAGAAGGGATCGAACGCCTGCGCCGCCACGTCAGGCGGCATGCCTTCGCCGGTGTCGGTTACCGCGATCATGACATATTGACCAGACTTTACCTCTGGGTTTTCGGCGGCGTAACCGTCGTCGAGATGGCAATTGGCCGTTTCGATCGTCAGCTTGCCGCCATTCGGCATGGCGTCGCGCGCATTGACCGCGAGATTGACAACGGCGCTTTCCAATTCGTGCTGATCGATTTTTGTCGCCCACAAACCGCCGGCAAGCACGGTCTCGAGCTCGATCTTTTCGCCAAGCGCTCGGCGCACCATGTCGGAAACGCTGGAGACGAATTTATTCGGGTCGAGCGGGCGCGGCGACAGCGGCTGGCGCCGCGAAAAGGCGAGGAGCCTGCGCACCATCCCTGCGGCGCGATCCGCGCCGTCCATCGCCGAATCGATGAGCTGAACATTATCGGCGTTCGAGTCCCCAAGCTTGCGCCGCAGCAGATGTAGACTCGCGACGATCACGCCGAGCATATTGTTGAAGTCGTGTGCGATGCCGCCGGTGAGGTGGCCGAGCGATTCGAGTTTCTGCGCCTGCCGCAATTGCGCTTCAAGCGACTCGCGCCGTGTCGTTTCACTCAGCAGATCGTCATAGGCGCCCTTGAGCGCATCGCGCGAATCTTCCAGCGCGCGTCGCTGACGGTACGCCGTCGAGATGGCGAATATGCCGAAAAGGGCGACGCCGCCCATCAGTGCGCCGATGGCGTAAAGCAGGGAAGCGTTATCCGATTCTAGAGCCTGCTCGCGCTGGCGCAGGAGACGCTCTTCTTCAGCCATCATTTCGCCAATCACGGCGCCGATGCGTTTCATCAGCTCATAGCCTTGGCCTCCTCGAACGAGAGCGATGGCGTCATCCTGACGCCCTGCCGCGGCAAGCTCGGCTTTACGCCTGAGAAGGTCCAGTCGCTCGGTCAGAAGAGGTCGAATCTGTGCAATCTTCGCGAACTGGGTTGGATTGTCGGCGACCAGCGCCTCGAGACCACCCAACTCCTTATCGAGCGAACGAATAATCGATTCATACGATTCGAGGTATTGGTCTTGGTGCGTCAGCAAGTAGCCGCGCTCGCCGCTCTCAGCCTTCTGAAGCAGGCCAAAAAAACGGTTGAGACAGCTTTCGACTCGGAGCGTGTGCCGCACCCAGTCGCCGCTGGCGCGCCGGGTTTGCTCCGCGTGCACGCCGAAGAACGTGGCGGCGCCAAGAATAGCAAAGCCCAGCACGAGCGCGGTGATTTCAGGTGACTGCGCCTTCTTCGCGAGGGTCGGCATTGGCGGTCCGTGGCGAACTCTCTCGCCATAGTTTACGGGGCGCTGGACGGAACGCCAGCGCTATCTCGATCCCGCTTCGGGAGGCCGGCCGGCCAACTACACGTCAAGGTACCGCGCGAACCGCGCCCTTGGCCGCGCTCGTCGTCATCGAGGCGTAGGCGCGCAGCGCCGTCGTGATTTTTCGAGGGCGCGGCTTTTCAGGCGCGAACCCTTTCGCCGCCTGCGCGTCCCGGCGCGCCGCGAGTTCGGCGTCGCTGACGGCGAGCGTCATCGTGCGCCCAGGAATGTCGATTTCGATTCTGTCGCCGTTCTGAACGAGCGCAATGACGCCGCCTTCCGCCGCCTCTGGCGACACATGGCCGATCGAGAGGCCGGCGGTGCCGCCGGAGAATCTGCCGTCGGTCACCAGCGCGCACACCTTGCCGAGGCCCTTCGATTTCAGATAGCTCGTCGGATAGAGCATTTCCTGCATGCCGGGGCCGCCGCGCGGACCCTCATAGCGGATGACCACCACGTCGCCGGCCTTTACGTCGCCGGTCAGAATGCCCGAAACCGCGGCGTCCTGGCTTTCATAGACTTTGGCCGGGCCGGCGAATTTCAGGATCGACTCGTCCACGCCGGCCGTTTTCACGATGCAGCCGTCGAGGGCGAGATTGCCGGTGAGCACGGCGAGGCCGCCATCCTTGGAGAAAGCGTGCGCGACATCGCGTATGGCGCCCTTTTCGCGATCGTCGTCGAGCTCCTTGTAGCGCCGGTCCTGGCTGAAGGCGACTTGCGTCGGCACGCCGCCGGGCGCGGCGCGGAAGAAGGCGCGCGCGGTCTCGCTTTGCGTGACGGCGATGTCCCAGCGCGCCACGGCGTCGCTGATCGAGGGGCTGTGGACGGTCGGAAGATCGCCGTTCAGCAGACCCGCGCGCATCAACTCGCCAAGAATGGCGATAACGCCGCCGGCGCGATGCACGTCTTCGAGATGCACGTCGGGCGCGGAGGGCGCGACCTTGCACAGCACCGGCACGCGCCGCGACAGCCGGTCGATGTCGGCCATGGTGAAATCCACCTCCGCCTCATGCGCCGCCGCGAGGAGATGCAGCACGGTGTTGGTGGAGCCGCCCATGGCGATGTCGAGCGTGATGGCGTTCTCGAAGGCTTCGAACGTGGCGATCGAACGCGGCAGCGCGCTTTCGTCGTTCTGCTCATAGTAGCGGCGCGCGAGATCGACGATGAGATGGCCGGCTTCGACAAACAGGCGGCGTCGATCCGCATGCGTCGCGAGCGTCGAGCCGTTGCCCGGAAGCGACAGTCCCAAAGCCTCGGTGAGACAATTCATGCTGTTCGCCGTGAACATGCCCGAGCACGATCCGCACGTTGGACAGGCGGAGCGTTCGATTGTGGCGACGTCCGCTTCGCTGACCGCATCGTCCGCGCCGGCGATGATCGCGTCGACAAGATCAAGCGCGCGCTCCTTGCCGGCGAGCGTGACCTTGCCCGCCTCCATCGGACCGCCGGACACGAACACCGCCGGAATGTTGAGTCGCAGCGCGGCCATCAGCATGCCCGGCGTGATCTTGTCGCAATTGGAAATGCAGACCAGCGCGTCGGCGCAATGCGCGTTGACCATATATTCGACGCTGTCGGCGATGAGGTCGCGCGAGGGCAGGGAATAGAGCATGCCGTCGTGACCCATGGCGATGCCGTCGTCGATCGCGATGGTGTTGAACTCTTTGGCGACGCCGCCGGCCTTTTCGATCTCGGCGGCGACAAGCTGGCCGAGATCTTTCAGATGCACATGGCCCGGAACGAATTGCGTGAAGGAGTTGGCGATCGCGATGATCGGCTTGCCGAAGTCCTCCTCCTTCATGCCGGTCGCGCGCCACAGGCCGCGTGCGCCCGCCATATTGCGGCCGTGGGTGGTCGTGCGTGAGCGATATGGAGGCATTGAACTCTCGTCGTGGCGAAGGTTCGTTAGCCGAACCCCTCCCAGACGACTAGCGCAGCGAACGAACCGCTGCAACTACGGACCACGCCGCTTTCCAAGCGCCAAGCTTGGCGTTTGCCGCCCGCCTGCAAGCGCGGCTTCAAACGCCATCCTTAGAGCGCGCAATGATTTAAGCGGCGCGGCGCTCCGCCGAGGCGCGGAGCTCATTGACGCACGCGCCAATGGCGTTGATCGAGGCGAAGCTTTGCCGCCGAAGCTTGGCGACCGGGAACTCGACGTCGAAAGCCTCTTCCAAGGCGAGCATCGTGCGGATGGCGGCGAAAGGCGTGAGGCCGGCGTTGTAAAGATCGTCAAGGTCCGACAATTGTTCCACCGGCGTATGCAAACGGCCGTGCTCTTGCAGCAAACGGCGTATCGTATCCATCATCGATCCAACTCCAAGAGCTCAGCGATGCGGGCTGCAGCGTTGTTGTCGCGATAAGCGCGATTGTTCGTAACAATCGTAACTATCGCGGCAAGGATTCGGGCGCCTCGCCTGAACGCAGGATGAATTCGCGCCATGGGCTTCGAGTCATGGTGCGCAAAGGGTTAATCGAAAATGCCGTCGCCAGCCGTGTGGTGGCCGTTTCTGTTTAACTGCGCTATGTTAGGAGAAATGCGAATGTCGCGACTTCTTCCGTTGACGATCGTGGCTTTTTTTGGAGCCTTGCCCGCGAGCCTGGCGCTGGCGCAAGCTTCGCAGGCGCCAGCGATCGAATCGTTTGGCGACGAGGGCGGCGATTTCCTTTTTATACCGGGGATCGGCCGAATTCCTCTGCCGCCGGGGTCTCGCGCGCTGGGCCCGGGCCATAGAGGACGCGATATCGCTCCCAGCCGGCGCGCGCCGGCGGCCGCGGCGCCGCCCCCGCCGCCAAAAGATCCCGCCGAGCAGCGCGCCGATGAGATGGCGCGACTTTATCTCCGCCTGGAGCAGGCCGAAGACGCCCGCGAGGCAAATGGCTTGGCGGCGGCGATTGTCAGCCGCTGGTCGCGTTCCGAGTCCGATACGATTAACCTGCTGGCGGCGCGCGCGAGCGCGGCCGATGCGGCAGGCGCCCCGACTCTGGCGCTGAGGCTTCTCGACTTTGTCGTCGCGCTCTCGCCGCAATGGGCGGAGGGCTATGTGCGGCGCGCTAAGGTCCGCGCCGAGGAAGGGGACGACAGCGGCGCCATCGACGATCTCGAAACCGCCGCAAGGCTTGAGCCAAAGCGTTTCGACGCGCTCGCGGCGCTTGGCGCGATCGAGGAGAAGACGGGCGACAAGAGGAGCGCTCTGGCGGCCTATCGCAGGTCGCTCGCGATCTCGCCGCAGCAGGAGTCGCTGCGCAAGATCGAAGAGCGCTTGCGCATCGAAGTCGAGGGACGCGACATCTAAAGAGCGGCGGAGAGGATGCGATGACGACCGACCAGCAGGCTGACGCTGCAATTGCGCCCGCAGCGTTTGAACAGCTGTTTACAGGCGCCCGGACCCATAACGGCTGGCTTCCGACGGAGGTGCCGGACAGCTTGCTCGAACTCGCCGTCGACTATGCGAAATGGGGGCCGACAAGCGCCAATTGTTCGCCGATGCGCATTATCTTCGTGCGCTCGCCAGAGGCGAAAGCCCGGCTCGCGCCGGCGATGTCGGACGCCAATCGCCCGAAGACGATGGCCGCGCCCGCCACCGCGATCATCGGCTATGACCTCGATTTTCCGGACCGTCTGCCGCATCTTTACCCGGCGACCGACGCGCGCTCCTGGTTCGTCGGCAATGACTCGTTGATCGAAGAGACGGCCGTTCGAAACGGCTCATTGCAAGGCGCCTATCTCATTCTCGCGCTTCGCGCCGTAGGTCTCGATTGCGGACCGATGAGCGGTTTCGACAAGGCGAAGGTGGACGCGGAATTCTTCCAAGGAACGCGGATTAAGTCGAATTTCCTGATCAACATTGGCTATGGTGATCCTGCAAAGCTCTATCCTCGCGGTCCGCGGCTCTCGTTCGAGGAAATCGCGAGCATTCTGTAGGAGGCCGTCCCTATGACTCTGCGAATTATCCCGCAACGCTTCGCGCCGCATGCGCAGGGCGTCCTGCGCATCGCCGCGGCTTTGCTGTTCATGCAGCACGGCGCGGCCAAGCTTTTCGGCGTTCCTCATGTCGCGATGTTTGACGGGCTGCAGCTGTTTTCGCTGCTAGGCGCCGCGGGGATTCTCGAACTGGTCGGCGGACTGCTGGTGCTGATCGGCCTGTTCACCCGGCCGGTCGCCTTTATCCTTTCCGGGCAAATGGCGGTCGCCTATTTCTTTTTCCACGCCGGCCAGAACATTTGGCCGCTCCTCAACAAAGGAGAGCTGGCCGCGCTGTACTGTTTCGTATTTCTGTTCTTTGCGGCCGCTGGTCCTGGCGCCTTCGCGCTCGATCGCGAGTGACGCTGAAGCGGCAAGGGAGCGTCGCATCGAAGCGCTGTCTATTGACATTAGGCGCCGGGGACATATTCCCTTGCGTTATGTCCGAGACGGTCGTCACCGCCAAGCGGCGGTCTCAAGCGCTGGCGCTGCCTAATCTTCTGACCTATGGCCGCGTCGCCGCCGTTCCGGTGGTGGCGGCGCTGCTCCTGGGGTTCCCGGAGCATTGGGCCCGTTGGGCGGCGCTCGGCGTTTTTATAGCCGCCGCCGTGACCGATTTTCTCGACGGCTATTTCGCCAGGATCTGGCAGCAGCAATCGCCGCTCGGGCGCATGCTCGACCCTATCGCCGACAAGCTGCTGGTGGCGACGACGCTGATGGCGCTCGTCGCCGACCAGACGCTGTCGGGTTGGACGATTTGGGCGGGAATCATCATCCTGTGCCGAGAGATTTTGGTTTCTGGCTTGCGCGAGCACTTGGCCGAGCTGAAGGTGCGCTTGCCGGTGTCCGCCATCGCCAAATGGAAGACCGCCGCGCAGCTCGTGGCGCTGGGCTTCTTGATCGCCGGCACGGCCGGCGAAGTCGTTCTCCCTGGCACCGTCAAGATTGGCGCGGCGCTGTTGTGGGCCGCCGCGATCCTGACGCTCTACACCGGGTTCGACTACCTGCAGGCGGCGTGGAGTCATTTCGGAGAAGACAAGGCGGGATGAAGGCGCTGTATTTCGCTTGGGTGCGCGAGCGCATCGGCTTGGCGGAGGAGGAGATCGCGCCGCCGCGGGATGTCGTCACGGTCCGTCAGCTCGTCGAATGGCTTTCGGCGCGCGGCGACGGCTACGCCGCGGCTTTCGCCAATCCGGCGACAATCCGCGCGGCGGTCGACAAGACGCATGCGGGGCCCGACTCCGCCATCGGTGCGGCGCGCGAGATCGCCTTCTTCCCGCCGATGACGGGGGGCTGAGGTGACCTCGCGGCCTGCGCCGACCGTGCGCGTGCAGGCGGAAGATTTCGACCTTGGGCGCGAGCAGGCGCTGCTGACGCGCGAAAGCCGGGACATCGGCGCGCTCGTTTGCTTCGTCGGCCTCTGCCGAGACGAGGACGGCGCCCTCGAGGCGCTCGAGCTCGAACATTATCCGGGTATGGCGGAGGCCGAGATTGCCCGGGTGGCGGACGAAGCGCTGGCGCGATGGCCGTTGCAGGGCCTGACCGTCATTCATCGTTTCGGCCGCATCCTGCCCGGCGAACAGATCGTTCTGGTGCTCGCCGCCGGGCGGCGGCGCGCCGACGCCTTCGGCGCCGCGGAATTTCTGATGGATTATTTGAAGACCCGCGCCCCCTTCTGGAAGAAGGAGCGCCGGGCGGGCGGCGCTCCCGGCGAGTGGGTTGACGCTAAAGCCGAGGACGATGCGGCGGCGGCGCGCTGGCGCTAGATCAGTTGCTGCGGCGCGATCAGATGCACGACCCACCCGTGCAGCGCGACCGTCGCGACGGCGAGAAACAGCGTCACCAGGGTGAAGACGTCGAGATTTTCCCTGGGCACGCGCATCATGGTCGGCACGCCGACCGAAAACACATAGATTCCATAAAAGCCCAGAACGTCGAGCCATCGAAGGCCGGGCAGCAGGCCAAACAGCGACGCAAGCCAGACCGGCGTGTAGGCGTAAGCCGTCAGCATCAGGGCGCGCCGGTCGTCGGTCTTTCCTTCGAAATGCGGCGCGATCGCCGAGATTACGAAGGCGACGAGAAAAAACGCCGGAAGGCTAAGCAGATATTGGACGAAGGCGCGATATAGGCCAGCCCCGAACACCGGGTGCATGACTCCCTGGGCGCCATAGGAAAAGCCGAATAGCCATGAGCCGAAGAAGGTGGCGAAAGGCGGAAGCAGGGCCAATATCGCAATATAATTGCGGTAGAGATCAAAGATGGACGTTTTCTCTTCGGAGATCTGCGCCCATTCGGTCTGCGGCCTCACGATTAACCCCTTGATCCGCGAAAGCAACTGCATTCAGGCCTCCATTCATTCGCCGCAAGCTGTGATTATCGTGGCGGGCCATGGAGCCGGGCTTGCGGGCGGCGGGGTCTCCATGCGAGGGAGAGTGCGGCCAGCTTGCGGCCGCTTCGAATTCGACGGTGGAATCTAACGCGACGGGCCGCATGAGAAAACTGCTGGAATATTTTTGGCCGCTGGTCGGCCTCGTCGCGGTCGTCGCCTCTTTTTTCCTTCTCTATCACGAATTCAAAGGCGAGTCGGTCGGCGCCGAGGTTTGGGCCAATCTCCAGGCCATTCCGACAAGTCGCTATCTGCTCGCAGGACTGTCGACGCTTGTCGCCTATGCGGCGCTCGCTTGGTACGATCGCATCGCGCTCCTGCATCTGGGCGTCAAACATATCAATTGGCTGTTTATTTCGGTCTGCTCGTTTACGACCTACGCCCTGTCGCACAATATCGGCGCGAGCGTTTTTTCCGGCGCCATGGTGCGCTATCGCGCCTATTCCACCAAGGGACTCTCCGCGACTCAAGTCGCCGCGCTGGTGGTGTTGTGCTCCTACACGTTCGGCTTTGGAAATGTGCTGCTCGCCGGCCTGTTGCTGACCTATGACCCCGCGCTCATGCAGCGGCTGTCGGGTTTCCTGCCGGACTTTCTGACAAACCCGAGCACGGCGCGGATCGTCGGTCTGGCGTGCATGGCCTTCGTCGTTCTCTACATTATCGGATCGCTGATGCATTTTCGCGCGATCCGATTGTTCGGGCGCTTCGAGATTCTCTATCCGCGCCCCGACATCATGTTGCGCCAGCTGTTTGCGGCTCCTTTGGAGCTCATCGGCGCCGCCGGCATCATTTATTTTGCATTGCCGGAGCAGGGCAATCCCGGGTTTCTCGTCGTGCTCGGCGCGTTTCTGTTGTCCTTTTCGGCGGCGCTGGTGTCCCATGCGCCCGGCGGACTCGGCGTCTTTGAATTGCTGTTCATCAACGTCATGCCGGATGTGCCGCGGCTGAAAGTGCTCGCCGCCTTGCTCGTGTGGCGACTGTTCTATCTGATCATCCCGCTGCTGATCGCGCTGGTCGTCGTGGCGCTTTTCGAACGCAACAAATTCATGGAGCGCTGGCGCGGTTCGCAGAAACAGCCGCAAGAGTAAGCGCGCGTCTTACGGACCGCCGCAACTGCGGCGGCGCGACTACATGCGATATTGCTGGAGACGCGTGGTCCGCAGCCCCGCGAGGCCGTGCTGGTCGATCGACATCTGCCAGCTCAAAAATTCGTCGACCGTCAGCGTGTAGCGGCTGCAGGCTTCATCCAGCGAGAGAAGACCGCCGCGCACCGCCGCCACAACTTCGGCCTTGCGCCGAATGACCCAGCGCTTGGTCGAGGCCGGGGGAAGGTCCGCAATGGTCAGCGGACTGCCATCGGGCCCGATCACATATTTGACACGGGAACGGTGCGTCTCGGTCATCTCACTCACTCGCTACTCAAACAGCCACGTTGTAGCGATCTTTATAGAGCGGGCGATTTAAGAATTGCCTAAACGAACAGGCTCGATAAGCAATGGAAAATAAACCAAAAATTAGGAAGATGCGGCCGCCTCGAGGCATTGCGCGCCGGCCGCTGAAGCGCCAATACCACAGTCAGGCTGGCTCTTGCCTGGATTTGCTTACGCCAAGCGTCTTGCGCCAAATCCGCAAAGCTAAGAATTTTAACGCGCCATCGTATTGAGCTGGCGAAGCTCTAAAAACGCGTCGTTAACTGTGTCAACCATTCGGGCGAAGCCGTGACGAGCGCCGCCTCCAACGCCTTATCGTAGCCCGAGACGATCAATGCTCCGATCAGGATGAGCGACGCGCCAAGGGCCTGCTTGGCCTTCTTGCCGACGGTCAGCAATCGATCTCGCCAGCGCGCCATCGCCTGGCGCGACAAGGCGCCGAGCGCCAGCAGCGGCGCCGCGGCGCCCAGCCCGAATGCGGCCATGGTTCCGGCGACGGCGGCCAGGTCTTCGCCGCGCGCCGCCAGCACCGAGGCCGCGCCGAGCGTCGGCCCGACGCAGGGGCTCCACACGGCGCCAAGCAGCAGGCCGACGCCAAACTGGCCGAACATTCCGCCTTCAGCCACGCCGCCAAAAGCCGCGCTCAGCCTGTCGCTTATCGGCCCGCCGGCGGCGGCGATTCGCGCCTGAAGCTCAGGCGCGAGCAGGATCGCCCCGAGACCGATCAGAAGAGCCGCCGCGATCAGCCGCAGCGAATCTCCGTCGAGGCCGATGGCGAACCCTATCGTCGCCAGGAAAAGGCCGATCGCGACAAAGGAAATGGCGACGCCCAGCGCCAGGAGCGCCGGCGCATAGCGATGTTCCGCCGCCGCCGCCCCGAGCACCAAAGGCAAGAGCGGCAAGACGCAGGGCGACAATATCGACAGGAGGCCGGCGACGAACGCGACGCCGAAGGCGCCCGCATCCATCGGCTTACAGGGCCTTGGCGAGAAGCGCCGAAATTGCGCCGGGGTCGGTCACCCCTACCGAGCGATCGACCTCTTTCCCGTCCTTGAAGACGATGATCGTGCTCTGGCGGTTGACCTTCAAAGTGCGCAGAGCGTCCTTCTGGCCGTCGAAATCGACTTGGAACATGGCGACGTCGGCGAATTTCGGATCGGCCTCGATGCGCGCTACCGTAGGCGCCTGGGCGCGGCAGGTCGGACACCACGGCGCATAGACGTGCACGATGATTGATTTCCCGGCCTTTTGCGCGGCGGCGAACGCCTGCGGCGTGAAAGTTTGCGAAGCGGCGGCGGGCCCAGCTGAAAGCAGGGCGGAGCCCAGGAGAAAGGCGAGAACGGCGAGGCGGCGGCGCGAAATCATGTTCTTCCCTTTGAAGGCGTCCCTTGCGCGAGCGGCGCTCAGGCTTATGAACGAACATAATGACGCCCACGCTTGAAACCAATCCCGACAGCGCATGAACGATTGCATCTGCGTCATACTCGCCGGCGGGCTGGCCCGGCGCATGGGCGGGGGCGACAAGCCGCTCATCGAGATCGACGGCCGGCCGATCCTTCAGCAAGTGATCGATCGGTTGAGACCGCAGTGCGCGTCTCTGGCGATCAACGCCAACGGCGATCCCGCGCGATTTTCGGTCTTCGGACTGCCGGTCATCGCCGACAGCATCTCGGGATCCGTGGGACCGCTTGCCGGCGTGCTCGCCGGCATGGACTTTGGCCATGACAGCGGCGCCGACCATGTGCTGAGCGCGCCGGGCGATACCCCCTTCCTGCCGGCGGACCTCCTGTCGCGTCTGCGCGCCGCCCGAAGAGAAAGGAGCGCGCGCGTCGCCGTCGCCGCGTCGAACGGGCGCGTACACCACGCGGTGGCGTTGTGGCCCGTTACGCTGCGCGAGGACTTGCGGCGCGCGCTGGTGGAGGAAGACGAGCGCAAGGTATCGGCCTTCATCGGTCGTTATACGAATGCGATCGTCGAATGGCCGGCCGAGCCCCATGATCCCTTCTTCAATGTCAACAGACCGGAGGATCGAGCGCGCGCGAGCGCCATAGCCAAGGAGGAGTCGCGCGGCTAGAGTGACGCGCAATCGATCAAGCGACCGGCGCGGGTTAGGGCATGAGCGAGCAGGCGAAAAAAGGATTGAAGGCCGAGGCCGAGGAGGAGGCCAAGGCCTTTTTTCCGGTGTTCCTCTACGTATGGTTCCTGCTCGCCGTGCTCGGCGTGCACAAGTCGATCGTTCTGTCGCAGGCGCATATCATTCAGCATCAGGGCTTCGCCGTCGCCAAGGCGCTGGCGTTCGCCAAAGTGCTCTTCGTCGCCAACAAGTTCGGCGTCTGGCGCGTCTTCGACGCCAAGCCGCTGATCGCGCCCATCCTGATCAAGTCACTGGCATTCTGCCTGCTGCTCATCGGCATGGACGTTATCGAACAGGCGCTGCTGGAGCATTTTTGGCCGGCCCATGCGGACCACGATCCCGTCGACCTATACAATCTTCGCACCCTGCTATCGGTCGGACTCGTCACCTTCGCCGCGCTGATCCCCTTCTTCTTCTATCGCGAAATCGCCAAGCTGATCGGTGAAGCCGAGCTTAACAAAGTTCTGTTCGTGCGTCGCGAGAAATTCGTTCCGCAGCGCGAGGCCGAGCCGGCGGCGACCGCGCCGGCGGGAATCGTCGAGAGCTAAACGAAGCCCGGATCGATCTCGATGGCGCCTTCGAGCCAGGGCGGCGTCGGCAGGTCTTGACCGCGCAGGAACTCGGCGTTGAACAGTTTCGACGCGTATCTGGCGCCGCCGTCGCACAGCACGGTCACGATCGTATTGCCGGGACCCATCTCGCGGGCGAGACGGATGGCGCCGGCTACGTTGATTCCGGAAGAGCCGCCCAGCAACAGACCTTCCTCCTCGGCGAGCGCGAAGACGATGCGCAGCGCCTCGTCATCGGGGATGCGGTAGGCGACGTCGACCGGGGCGCCTTCGAGATTGGCGGTGATCCGGCCTTGGCCGATCCCTTCGGTGATCGACGAGCCCTCGGACTTCAATTCGCCGGTGGTGTAGTAGGAATAGAGCGCGGCGCCGAAAGGATCGGCCAGTCCGATCTTCACATCCGGATTTCGCTCCTTGAGCGCCATGCCGACGCCGGCGAGCGTGCCGCCGGTGCCGCAGGCGCAAATGAAGGCGTCAACCAAGCCGTCGAGCGCTTCGTAGATCTCCGGACCGGTCGTTGTCAGATGAGCGACGCGGTTGGCGACATTGTCGAATTGGTTGGCCCAGACGGCGCCGTTCGGCTCGTCTCTCGCGAGGCGCTCGGCGAGGCGGCCGGAAAGCTTCACGTAATTATTGGGATTGGCGTAGGGGACCGCCGGCACTTCGACGAGCCGCGCGCCCTGCAGGCGCAGCATGTCCTTTTTTTCCTGGCTCTGAGTCTCCGGAATCACGATCACCGTGCGAAACCCGAGCGCGTTCGCGACCAGCGCGAGGCCGATGCCGGTGTTGCCCGCGGTGCCTTCGACGATGACGCCGCCGGGCTTGAGCAATCCCTTGGCGCGCGCATCTTCGACGATGGACAGCGCGGCGCGGTCCTTCACCGAGCCGCCGGGGTTCATGAATTCGGCCTTGCCGAGAATGCGGCAGCCGGTCGCCTTGGAGGCTGCGCGCAATTCGATGAGGGGCGTGCGCCCGATGGCTTCGATGACGTTGGAGGCGACGGTCATGGATGATCCCCGGCGGTTGGCGGACCGTTCCTAGCTGACCGGCGCGTCTCGCTCAAAGGCGAAAATCGCGCCATGACGCGCGCGTCCGCCGGGCGCCAGAATGCGCATCGAAGGCTTTTCGTAAAGATCGCCGTAGAAGTCGTCGGGATCGGCATGGCCGGTCCAGGGCTCTATGCACAAGTATGGGGCAGGCGGCAGCGTCCAAAATCCGACATGCGGGAAATCGTCCAGCATGACCGAAAGGCGCGCGCCTTCCCCATTGTCAAAGACGAGACTGTGGCTCGCGATATTCAAAAAGCACAGGGCGTCGCGCCTGAACATCTCGGGTTCGAGCGGCAGCCGCCGGCCGACAAGCGGCGTCTTGCGGATGGGTTTCGAGAAAAGCCCGCCCGGTTCGATGATCGGAACCTCGGCGCGCTCGGCCTTCTCGAATATGATCGCATGCGGCGAGGAGGAGCCCGCGAGCGGCCAGCGGAACGCGGGATGCAGTCCGCAGGCGTAGGGGAGGAGGCGAGAGTCGGCGTTCGCCACGATGAGACTAATTTCCAGCGCGCCGGCATGAAGCTTGAACTCCACCTCGAACCGGAAGGCGAAGGGATAGAGCGAGCGGGTCTCGGCGTCGTCGACGAGCGCGAGCCGCAGGTAGTCGTCGCGCCGCTCGGCGATGTCGAAGGGCTTTTTCCAGGCGAAGCCGTGGAGGGCGAGCGGGTAGGTCTTGCCGTCCACGCGCACCTGGCCGTCGCGAGTCGCGCCGACGACGGGAAACAGCACTGGCGCGCTCTGGTTCCAGACGGCGGGATCCTTCGCCCAGATCAGATCGACTCCGCGCGCGCGCCAGCTCGAGAGCTCCGCGCCGAAAAGCAGAATCTCGGCACGGTCGCCGGAGGAATGGGTAAGCTCAATCGCGTCGGTCATGGGTCGAACCTGTTAGGAGCGTAAATCCAAGCGAAGAACAAAAACGGCGCGGCGTCATCGCGGCGCTTGAGCGGCGGCGGCCGCCGCAATAAGGTCGCGGCGCCACGACGCCGCCTGACATGTTGGCGCAGCGCAACGCCAATGAGAAGGCCTTATGAACAGCAGTCTCGTCTCCGACATCGGGGCCGGAGTTTTCCGAACCGAGTTGACGCTCTTTTTCTCGACATTCTCGACGCTGCTGGCGGTCATCAATCCTTTTGAGGTGCTCCCAGTCTTCCTGTTGCTGATGCGCGACAAGAGCAGTCAGGAGCGACGTCGCGTAGCCTTCATGGCCTGTCTCTATGCGCTGCTGCTGATCCTCTTCTTCCTGTTCTTTGGCGCGGTGATCTTAAAAATCTTCGGCGTCTCGCTCAGCATGGTGCGCATCGCTGGCGGGATCGTGCTGATGCGGATCGGCTTTGAACTTTTCTTACCCTCGTCGGACGGCGATGGCGCGCCGGCTTTTGCCCGATCGACGGGCAATATCGCCTTCATGCCGCTGGCGATGCCGCTCATGATCGGTCCCGGCCCGATCGCCACCGTGCTCGGGATGATGGCCGCCGTGGAGCACTCTTCCCATGAAGCGCTGGCGTTCGGCGTCGTTCTTGGCGCGATCTTTCTCGCCGTCGCCGTCACTTACGCATGCCTCGCTTTCGCGACTCGGTTGACGACGACGATGGGGCCGCTGGGGATCGACGCGGCGACCAGGATCGTCGGCTTCTTCGTGTCGGCGATGGGCGTGTCGTTGATCTTCGGCGGCGTCATGGACGCGCTGCGGTCCGCAGGTTTTGGCGGCATGCATTAGCAACGGAGCCTACGGACCGAACTAAAGGCTGCGCAAGGTCTCGCCGAGCCGCAGATAGATCTCCCGATGCGCGTCGCGCAGGCCTGGCACCCAGGGCTTGAGCCGCGCGCCGACGACGGCGTCGAAATGGTCGAACCGCTGGCCGATCGCCTTGTCGAGATATTCGTAATACCAGCGGCCCGGTTCGAGATTTTGGCGTTTGAAAACGCCTTCGCCGCCGACCGGCTCCTGCCGCGCGGTAAAAGGATAGCGCTGCGAAATGACGCTCACCGCGCCATCGTTGGGCCGCCACTGCGGCAACGACAGGTCGCCGCCGCCCCAGCCGACGATCGGCGCCTTGGGGAAATTCGCCTCGCGCGCCTGGTAGAGCGCCGGCTGCCACAGAATCGGATGGATCGTTGGGTCCGGCCGCCAGCTTTTGCCGAAGAAGCCCGAAGGGCGAACATGCGTGGCGTTGGTCACGAGCGAAAGATAATAGGTGCCGGGATGCGATCTGAACCGGACGTTGGCGTTGCGGCAACCCTGCAGGGTCATGTCGAAGGCCAGATTGTCCTCGCCCACGACGAAATCTCCCGCGTCGAGACGCGCCATGGCTTCTTGGGAATCGGTTTCGCCGCTTGTCCACTGATCGAGATGGAGATCGAAAGGCTTGCGCATGGCGCTGGGGACGCCCGCGGCCATTCCCAGGAAATCGATGGATTGCGCGATGAGCCGGCTCGGCCTGCGCCGGAGGCGGCCGTCCATCCGGTCGCATCCGAAGCCGTAGGGCAGCAACGATCCGTTGATCGCGCCGGCGACGCTGACCACCGCTTCGACCCAGCCGGCCGTCGTTCCCGCCTCCCAAAAATCGTCGGCGAGCAGCGCCTGAAGCTGCATGGCGGTCTGCGCGCCTGCGCCGTGACCGACCAGAATCACTGGATTGTCCTCGGACCAATCGGGCGCGAACGGGTCGGCATATGCCCGCGAATAGCGGGCGTGGCGCGCCTCGTCGCTATGCGGCGCGCCATAATCCACGCGGCCGCCGGCGATCTGCGCGAAAAGCTCGCAGGCGCGGTCATGGAAGGAGCTGATAGGTCCCACCTTCGCTTCATGAACCGAGAAAGGTCCGCCGATCTGCTCAAGGGCGTCGCCCCAATAGGGAAGGTCGAGCTCCCGAGGCCCCCAGCCGAAGAAATCATGCACGAAAATGATGTGAGTTGATTTGAGCGCCATCGCCGATCCGAATTCAATTAGATTCAAATGCTTCTACGCTCAGGCGAGCGCGTCATAGGCGTAAATCGCAGAAACGTCGAGCGCCTCCCGCGGCGTCGCGCTACGGCCCAGCGGCGAGCTGATCGGATCGTCGATGCGGTGGCCCTTGAGAGCGGGGTCTGCGGTCATGTCGGGAACGTAGACGCGGCCATTGCGGCTCATCCAGCTTTCCCAGAGGCGATCGATATTGCAATGATTGAGAAAGAAAATCGGATCGTTGGGCGAGGAGGCGAGCAACATGTCGCCGCCGACCCAGACGTGGACGAGATTATGCAGCGAGGGCGCCGAAGCCCCGTCGTCGTTCATCCAGCCTTCGACGCGATTGCGAAAACTGTCGGCTCCAGCATCCCAGTCCGGCGCGTCATAGGCGGACAGCGCCAGCGCATTTGAGACATGAGCCGTTCTCGGGAGCGCGCTCGCGCTGGCGCCAAAGGCGCGCCGCAACCCGCGGTTCACCTTCCGCAGCTCGCCGGCGATATTCGTGGAAATCCGCACGCGGAATCCGGAGGGATCATTTGCGTCGAAGGCGAAGGGCCCCGTCGCCACCGGATTGCCCTGTCCGCCCATGCACTCGGCGCTCCAGATAGCGGTCGCTCCCTGCTGAGGCGGCGGCAGGTCGCCGTCCGCCGCCCAATCCCAATAGGGAAGGCCGAAATCCGCGTCGTCCAAGGCCCGCTGGAGATTTTGCTCGAAAACCATCAGCATCACCCGGTGCCAAGGCGCGAAAACGGGGCCTCGGTGCGCGGCGTTGCGCTGCCCTGGATGTCCCGGCGGGGTCTGGATCATCATGGCGGTGACATGCCAGATGACGAAGAGATCATAGGTGCTCACCGAGCGCGCGGCGCCGGGAATGCCGAATTCATCGGTCGTGCGGCCGGACGCCTCATTCTTCAGCGACTTGACGCCTTCAATAAATTTGTCCCGAATTTCGGGGCTCGTCGAAATATTCCTTCGCACGACGGCCATCGTCTGACTCCTTTAAAAATCAGTGCTTGTGCTTTGAACCTTTCTTCGCGCCGGCCCGGCCCTTCTTGCCGGACGAAGCGCGACTCTTGCGACGCGCCGGCTTGCGCTCGAATTCTTCCGGAAACCCATCGATGAGCGCGCGCACCATCTCGACCGCCGAAGCGGTCTGGTAGTTGGGCAAGGAATGACAGTGAACCTGACCGGACGCGTCGACGCCGAGCGGCGCGCGAATTTTCTTGCCGTCGACCAAGATTTTGTATGTCGTGACAATTTCTATCTTGTGCCCGCGATAGGCGTCCGTGCGCACCGACTGCGCGCCGCCGGCGCCGTGGCCGGCGTGGGTGGGCGTCTTTTCGCGGGTTCGCGTGAGATACGCGCCAAGCTTGCGCGGCGCCGCGCCTGTCTCGAGCTTCTTGGTCTCCATGAAAATCTCCGCTCAAATAATTTGCGCGCAAATGACGAAGCGGGTCACGCTTGCGCCGAAGATCGTGGGGCGTCTACGAGGCGAAGCCGGCCGGTCGTCGAAATCTACGGACTTGCGCCCAACGCAGGCCTCATCAAAACAGCTTGGATGTTGAAAAATTCCAGTGGATTTATCAGGCCGCTAATGGACAAAGATGTCAAGTGAATTGATCCACGCGTCGGAGTTCGGGAATATCGGCTGTCGTCGAGCGCGCGAGATCTTGCGTCGATCGCCCGCGCCGCGTAGCCACGCTCTTTGAGGCAGCAATGTCCGATTCGACGGTTCCGGCCTTTCTGGGGGTCGAGCGCTCCGTGCTCGGCCGACGTTGGCGCGTGCGACTCGACGCGAGAGGCGAGGCGAACGCGCTGGCGCTGAGTCAGACGCATGGAATCGACGACTTTCTGGCGCGGGTGATCGCGGGTCGGGGCGTCACTGCCGACGCCGCCGCCGGCTATCTCGATCCCAAGCTGCGCGACCTGCTGCCGGACCCCTCGTCGCTGCGCGACATGGACGCCGCGACCGACCGGCTCGCGCATGCGATTGAACAGGGCGAGCAAATCGCCATTTTTGGCGACTATGACGTCGACGGGGCCTGTTCCTCGGCGCTGCTCGTCGACTTTTGGCGCGCCGCCGGCGCGCCGGAGCCCTTGCTCCATATTCCCGACCGGATCGTCGAGGGCTATGGTCCGAATGTCGAGGCGATCCGCAGCCTCGCCGCGCGCGGCGCAAGAGTGCTGGCCACCGTCGACTGCGGGACCACGAGTCACGAGACGATCGCAATCGCCCGGGCGCTTGGCGTCGACGTGATCGTCCTCGACCATCATCAGGCGCCGGAAATCCTTCCGGACGCGCTCGTCGTCAACCCAAACCGGCTCGACGATCTTTCTGGGCAGGGAGCGCTCTGCGCGGCGGGGGTCGTTTTTCTTGCGCTCATTGGGCTGTCGCGCGCGCTGCGCGCGCGTGGCTGGTGGCGCGACGATCGACCGGAGCCGGATCTTCTCGCCGCGCTCGATCTCGTCGCGCTGGCGACCGTCGCCGACGTCGCGGCGCTGGCCCCGCTCAACAGGGCCCTCGTCGCCAAGGGCCTCAGGGTGATGGCGGCGCGCGCGCGGGCCGGGCTCGCCGCGCTGATGGACGCCGCCCAATTGGACGGGCCGCCGCGGGCGCATCATCTCGGCTTCGCGCTTGGTCCGCGCATTAACGCCGGCGGCCGGATCGGCGACGCGGGCCTCGGCGCGCGTCTGCTGACCCTCGCCGACGGGGCCGAGGCCCGTCGCATCGCCCTCGATTTGGACCGGCTGAATGGCGAGCGGCAGGTTGTCGAACAGGCGATTTTGGCTCAGGCGATGGCCGAAGCGGACGCGCAAATGGCCAAGACCAATCGGTTGTCCTGTCTCGTGGTCGAGGGGCAGGATTGGCATCCGGGCGTCGTGGGCTTGATCGCATCGCGCTTAAAGGAAAGGTTTAATATTCCGGCATTCGTTATTGCTTTTAATGGAGAATATGGAACTGGTTCAGGTAGAAGTTTAAATAGCGTCGACCTTGGCGTTGCTGTGCGTCGCGCCGTCGACCTGGGCTTGGCGATCAAAGGCGGGGGACACGCCATGGCCGCCGGCGTCACTCTGGCGCGCGCGCGACTGGATGAGTTTCGCGCTTTTCTCAACGACGCTCTCGAATCCGCCGTCGAGGCCGCCCGTCTCGACGACGCGCTGATCCTCGACGCAGCGGTGGCCGGACGCGGGGTCTCTCTCGATCTGCTGCGGCGGATGGAGCAGGCTGGTCCATTCGGGCAGGGCAATCCCGAGCCGTTGTTTGCGCTGCCGGAGCAACAGGTCGCCTTCGCGCAGCGCGTCGGCGCCGATCATGTCCGCGCGCGTCTCCGCTCGCGCGATGGCGCGACGGTCGACGCCATCGCCTTCCGGGCGGCAAATTCGCCGCTCGGCGAGGCGTTGCTCAAGGGAGAGGGCCTGCGGCTTCACGTCGCCGCGCGACTTTCGCGCAACGTCTTCCGGGGGATTGAGCGCGTGGAGACGCGAATTATCGACGTGGCGCGCGTTCAATAGCAGGGGCGCAAACTGTGGCGCCGCGGCCACAGTGTTTTTCATTCGCCCTTCGCGCATGCATCCTGAGCGTGGCTGTCGCATTTTGGTCTCATTCACGACGCCTGCTGGGCGCGCTTAACCGATTAACGGCAACTTCACACATCAGCGAGACATTCCGCACAGGTCGCAGGCGCGCGGCGTCCCCCCGGGTCGCGCCAAAATGGGAAAAGCGTCGTCATGCGTGGCGTGCGAGTTCCATTGCAGGTGAGCGGCGGACTCAAAATTGATGGCAAGGACCGTCTTGATGCGATCTGTCGGCTCTCAAAGCAATGTTGATGCGCGGCGTTCGGTCCCTCTTTCATCAAAGGTTCTTGCCAAACTCCTGCCTCTTATATGCGTCGGCGCGCTCGCAGGCTGCTCTTCGTCCGGCGCGCAGAGGAGCGCCGGCCTCGGCGGATTGGGGCAGATCGACCCGCGCTACGGCGTGCGTCCGAGCCCGCGGGTGATCGCAGAGGGCGAAGAGGTTCCAAAAGGCGGGGGCTCTTATATGGTCGGCAAGCCCTATAAGATCGCCGGCCGAACCTATTACCCGAGCGAGAAGCCCTATTCCGCGACCGGAACCGCTTCCTGGTATGGCTCGGACTTCCATGGACGGCGCACCGCCAACGGCGAGATCTTCGACAGGCAGTCGATTTCGGCTGCTCATCCCACGATGCCGCTCCCCAGCTATGCGCGGGTCACCAATTTGCGCAACGATCGTTCGATGGTCGTGCGCGTCAATGATCGTGGGCCCTATCACGGCGGACGCGTGATGGACGTTTCCCAGCGCGTGGCGGAGGCGCTTGATTTCCATCACGTCGGCACGACGCGCGTCAAGGTGGACTGGATTGGGCGCGCCGACCTCGACGGCGACGACGACTCCAAACTCCTTGCGACGCTGCGTGATGATGGCCGTCCCGCGCAGCTTGACGCGGCGCCGGTGATGACCGCGGCGAATGAACAGCCGGCGCAAACGGCCCACGCCGAGTCTTGGACGCAGGCGGCGCATGTCTCGGCGGGCGTCGACTATGAAAACACGCAGGCGTCAGAAGATGTGGCGCTGGCCTATGCCGAGCGCGAGCGCCACGCGCTGGCGCCGCAGCCGCCTTCGCGAGAGACGGCCAGCATCGACGACGAACCCGTCGCTTCGACCCGGAGGGCGAAGCAAGCCGCGGCGCCGCTGCCGCCGGCGCGGCCCGCAAACCTTAGCCCCCGTCAGGCTTCCGCTCGCGGCCCTGTACGACAGGCGTTGAACTCTTCAGTTAGAACGAACTGAACGGCCCCAAGCTGCGATTGCAATTTTCGACGCCGCGCGCCATCTTTCTCCCGCTCAGCCGCGTTGCGGCGTCAACAAGGGGAGCGCGCCCTTGCCGAAAATTCCCTTCCGGCACCTGATCCTTTCCCTCTGCGCAGCGGTGGGACTTGGCGCGAGCTTGGCGCGCGCAGATAATTTCCAGACGAGCGTTCCAAACGCGATCCTGATCGACGCCGGAACCGACACGGTGCTGTTCGAAAAAGGCGCGGACGACTATGTCAAACCGGCCTCGACCGTCAAAATTCTCACGGCGGAACTAATCTTTCAGGCCCTGGCCGAGGGCAGATTGCATCTCGACGACGAGTTCACGGTCTCCGAGCATGCCTGGCGGACCGGCGGCGCGCCAGCGGGCGGATCGGCGATGTTTTTGCCGCTCAACAGCCGCGCGCGGGTCGAAGATCTGCTTCGGGGTCTCATCATCCAATCTGGCAACGACGCCGCGATTACGCTGGCGGAGGGTCTGGCGGGTTCGGAAGAGGCCTTCGTGTCGCGGATGAACAAGCGCGGGGCCGAGCTTGACCTTGTCAAGTCGAGCTTCGGCAATCCCTGGGGCATGGATGGCCCGTTCCAAAAGGTGACGGCGCGGGAAATGGCGAAGCTCGCCGCACATATCATCAAGACCTATCCGCAATTTTACAAATATTTCGGCGAGAAGGAGTTCACCTGGAACAAAATTCGCCAGCAGAATCGCAATCCGCTGCTGACGATGAGCCTCGGCGCGGATGGGCTGAAGACAGGCCACATCGACAAGGCTAGCGGCTATGGATTGGTGGGCTCGGCGACGCAGGAGGGCCGACGCCTTATCGTCGCCGTTTATGGCGCAAAGACTTCAAAGGAAAGGGCGGATGAGGCGCGAAAGTTGCTGCAATGGGGATTTCGCAACTTCGAGGAAAAGGAGTTGTTCAAGGCCGGCGAGACCGTCGGCCCGGCTCAGGTCTATGGCGGAACCAAAGGCTCTGTGGCGCTGACCGCGAATGGCGACATCAAAGTGCTCCTGCCGCGCGGCGCGACCGAGAGGCTGATGGGCAAGATCATTTACGAAGGACCCGTGCTGGCGCCGGTCGAAGCGGGAACGCCTGTCGGGCGCCTGGAAGTGAAACGCGGGACCGCGGTCGTGCTCGAACGGCCCCTGCAGACTGCGGAATCTGTCGAGCAGGGCTCGCTGCCGCGGCGCGCCTTCGACGCAATTTACGAGTCCGCCGCCGCGGCGATTCATCAGAAACTTTCCGGCAAGAAATGACCTTCCAGGCGACGCCGGAAAAAGGCCGCTTCATCACCTTCGAGGGGGGCGAGGGCGTTGGCAAATCGACCCAGCTTGAGCGTCTCGCCGAGCATTTGCGTGGTTGCGGTTTCGAGGTGGTGACGACGCGCGAGCCCGGCGGCACGCCGAAGGCGGAGCAGCTGCGGGCCATTCTGCTTGCCGGACGGATCGCGCCGCTTGGGCCGCTCGCTGAGGCTGCGCTGTTCTCGGCGGCGCGCGCCGATCACGTCGAAACCTTGATCGCGCCCGCCCTGAAGCGCGGCGCCTGGGTGCTGTGCGACCGTTTCGCCGATTCCACGCGCGCCTATCAGGGATCGCGCGGCGGCGTCGACGCCAGGACTCTGGCGCTGCTGGAAAGAGCGGCGGTGGGCGAGACCCGGCCGGATCTTACGATCATGCTCGACCTTCCGGCGCGAGCCGGCTTGGCGCGGGCGGCGTTGCGGCGCGGGGGCCTGGATGGCGGCGATCGTTTTGAACGCGAGGAGCCGTCCTTCCACGAGGCGCTGCGGCAGGCCTTCCTCGATATCGCCGAAGGCGAGCCGGAACGCTGCTGCGTGATCGACGCGACGATGTCGATCGACGACGTCGCTCGGGCGGTGCAAGCGCTCGTTGACGACCGCTTTCTTGCGCAGGCCGCGCAAGCCGCCCAATGAGGCGCGAAGAAGCGACCCCCGAAAGCGACCGCTACGACGACGCTCCGCATCCGCGGGAGACATTGGCGCTGTTTGGCCACGCCGAGGCCGAGCGCGAATTATTGGACGGCTATCGCCGCAACAAGATGGCGCAGGCCTGGATCATCGGCGGGCCCGAGGGGATCGGCAAGGCGACGCTCGCCTGGCGTCTGGCGCGATATCTCCTCGCCCATCCCGACCCTGGAGCAGGGGCGGTGCAGAGCGCCGAGAGCCTCGCGGTCGCGCCGGACCATCCGGCGGCGCGCCGCATCGCGTCCATGGCGCTCGCCGACATTTATCTGCTGCGCCGCGCCTGGAACGAGAAGACCAAAAAACACTTCACCGAAATTCGCATCGAGGACGTGCGCAAGGTCATCCAGTCCTTCCATCAGGGGTCGGGAACCGGCGGCTGGCGGATCGCTATCGTCGACTGCGCCGACGATCTCAACCGCGCCAGCGCCAACGCCCTGCTGAAGCTCATCGAGGAGCCTCCCGAACGCGCGCTGTTTCTGCTCGTCGCGCATCAGCCTGGACGCATCCTGCCGACGATCCGGTCCCGCTGCCGCAAGCTGATGCTCGGCGCCCTCGCTCCGGAAGACACGATCGCCGCGGTGAAAAATCTCGGGTCGCCCTGGTCGGATGCTTCGGAGTCGGATCTGCTCGGCGCGGCGGCGAGCGCCGAGGGCTCCGTGCGCGAGGCGCTGCGGCTGCTGGGCGATGACGGCGTCGCCTTCGACGCCGCCGTGCGCCGGCTTTTCGATCGGTTGCCGCAGGTCGACTGGCTGGGCGCGCATATGCTCGCCGACAAGCTCACCGGCCGTGACAATGAAGCCGCCTATGAGACCTTTATGAGCGCCGCGCAGCGCCATCTCGACTCCCGCGTGCGCGCGCTCGCGCAGTCCGGCGCCGCGCCGACACGGCTCGCCCGCTACGCCAGCGCCTGGGCGGATATTCGCGACGCCGCGCGCGAGACCGAAGTGTTCAATTTCGACAAGCGCGCGCTGGTGCTGGGAGTCTTCGAGCGGTTGGCGAAAGCTGAAGGCGCTTAATTGCCGAGCCAGCACCCAGCTATCCGGCCTCGGAACTGCTGCTCGCTACCGCGTTTTCAAGAAGCTGCAGAACGACAGCCGGGTCGCGCGGGAAGCCGGCGCGAATCCATTCGGCTTGCAGCGCTTTGAGCGTTTCGCCCAGAGCCTTGCCCGGCGCGACGCCCCGCGCGATGAGATCCGCGCCCTTGAGGGGGAAGGCGGGCGCGGGCGTCTCCTCCAGATAGCGCGCCGCCTCGAGCCACTCTGGATCGTCCATCGCCGCGGCGCTTTCCGCATGCGCCAGCGCCAGAGCGTCGCCGGCCGCGCGCGCGCCGCAAAGGAACAGCATCTCGCGCAGGTGGGACGCAGGCGGCGGGGCGTCGCGTCCGTGCAGAGGCGCGAGCGTTCGCGCCGCCGCCGCGAGCCGGGCGAATTCATCGTTGGAGAGCCTCAGACGCTCGCGCAGCCGCTCGGCGTCTTCGACCGTCAGCGCCGAGAAGGCCGCAAGCCGCAAGACCGCGTCCGCCGGCCGTCCCAAGGCCGCTTCGCGGTCGGCGAGCCGCCGCAGCCGCAGCGGATAGCCGATGCCGAGGATCACCTCAATGACGCCGGCGTGCGACATGGCGCGCAGAACTTCCGGCGCCCGGCGCGCGCGCAGCAGTTTCATCAGTTCCGCGCGGATGCGCTCGCGCGACAGGCGCGACAGATGTTCGCGCGCGAGGATTGACTGATGCAGGCCCTCGCGATCGAAGGGCCCTTCGCCATGAGAGGCGTTGAAACGAAAAAAGCGCAGGACCCGCAGATAGTCCTCGCGAATCCGGGTCGCGGCGTCGCCGATGAAGCGGATGCGCCGCGCCGCGATGTCGGCGAGGCCGTCCGTGTAGTCGTGAAGCGCGCCATCGGGCGAAAGCGATAGCGCGTTGATGGTGAAATCGCGCCGCTTGGCGTCCTGCTCGAAATCGCCGCCAAAGCGCACCTTGGCGAAGCGGCCGTCGGTCTCGACATCCTCGCGCAGCGTGGTCACTTCGAAGGGCGTCCCGGCGACGACGATCGTCACGGTGCCGTGTTCGATGCCGGTCGGCACGCCCTTAAGGCCGGCGTCGCGCGCGGCCGCCAGGACGACCTCTGGCAGCGCCGTCGTCGCGAGATCGACCTCGTGGGGCGGCAGACCGAGCAGGGCGTCGCGCACGGCGCCGCCAACGATGCGTGTTTCCGCTCGGGTCTCGGCCAGCGCCGCGAACAGCGTCGCTAGCCGCGGATCGTCGAGCAGTCTGCGCGCCGGGTTCATTCAAAGCGGCCCGGCTTCAATTTTCCGTCTTCGACATGGGCGGGAATGTAGGCGCCCTGCTGTCGGCCGGTCAGGCCGAATATCACCACGCCGCCGATCGCGACGAGGAGTCCGGCGATCGTCAGCAGGGACACAATTCGGCCATGCCAAAGCTCGCGCACGAAAGGCCAGCGCCGCTGCAACCCGTGGAACAGCGCATAGGCGAAGAAGGGCGTGAGGAAGAGCAGGGCGGTTTCGACGAGTGCGCGCCACATGGGCGAGAACGCCTTTCGTGAGATGTGAGTCCAAAGAAGTATACATGGCGTCGCTTGGATGGCGGCGTCTACCGCCCGCGCATGAACAAACCGTCATGTCTCAAACGCAGCCGAGAAACAAATTTGGCCTCCAGCGCGCCGGTTGCGCTTGAATTGCCGCGCCGGAGAGACCAAGATCGGGGTTGGCCAAAAGTCCCGTCGCTTCGCCTCAATCCAGGCGAAACCGATCCGCGCGGGGCTTTGGATCGACGTGCGGCGGAACACGGCAGCCCCGCCATCGCCATGCCCGATCCTTCTCCTGGACAGCTGCCCGAGCACCCTCAAATGACCTCACTCGACACCAAGACGACATCGCTGGAGGCGGCCGTCGTCCAATCCGCCGAACGCGCGCTCGACCATATCGGCCGCGCTCGCGTCGCCATCGGCGCCGTCATCTTTGGCCAGGATGAGGTCGTCGAACAGGCATTGGTGACGATCCTCGCGGGCGGCCACGGGCTTCTCGTCGGCGTTCCGGGGCTTGCCAAGACCAAGCTCGTGGAGACGCTCGGCCGCGTCCTCGGCCTCGCCGAACAACGCGTCCAATTTACGCCGGATCTGCTGCCCGCCGACATTCTGGGGTCTGAAGTGCTGGAAGAGGGCGCGGACCGTTCGCGATCGTTTCGGTTTATCCGGGGGCCGATCTTCACCCAGCTGCTGATGGCGGACGAAATCAACCGCGCCTCGCCGCGCACGCAATCGGCGCTGCTGCAGGCGATGCAGGAGCACCATGTCAGCGTCGCCGGAAAGCGCCATGATCTGCCGCGGCCCTTCCATGTCCTTGCGACGCAAAACCCCTTGGAGCAGGAAGGCACCTATCCGCTGCCCGAAGCGCAGCTGGACCGCTTCTTAATGCAGATTGATGTGCATTATCCCGACCGCGCCAGCGAACGGCGGGTGCTGCTGGAGACGACCGGCGAAACGATGGCCGAAGCAAGCCAGGCGCTCGACGCCGAGGAGCTGATGGCCACCCAGCGGCTGGTGCGCCGGCTTCCGATCGGCGAAAAGGTTGTCGACGCGATTCTCGATCTCGTTCGCGCCGCCCGCCCCGGCGAGGGCGATTCGGAAATCGCGCGCCATGTCGCCTGGGGTCCGGGGCCGCGCGCCGCGCAGGCGCTGATGCTGGCGACGCGCGCCCGGGCGCTCGTCACCGGCCGCCTCGCGCCCTCGCTCGACGATGTGGCGAAGCTCGCCGCGCCGGTGCTGCGCCACCGCATGGCGCTCAATTTCGCCGCACGCCGCGAGATGACGGTTTCCGATGTGATCGAAACGCTTGTGACGCGGATCAAATGACGCGTCTTGCATTTGTCTCGCTGCGAGCGAAGCGATCGCGAGCGCCGCGCGGAGTCTCCTGGATTGCGTCGTAGCCGCATCGTCTTGACCAAGAAAGCCGCCGATGTTTTCTGACATCACGACGCGCGTCTATGATCCGGCGCAGCGCAAGCCCGCCGACGGCGCCGCCGCGTCTGACCTCGCGAGCCAAATGCCGAGGCTGGTGGCGCGGGCGCACGAGATCGCCGCGAGCCTCGCCTACGGCGTTCACGGCCGCAAGCGCGCAGGAGCGGGCGAGACTTTCTGGCAATATCGGCCCTTTGCGCCAGGCGAAGCGGCGTCTCGCATCGACTGGCGCCGCTCCGCGCGGGGCGATCAGCTTTATGTGCGCGAGCGCGAATGGGAGGCGGCGCATGACTATTTCCTCTGGATGGATTGTTCGCCGTCAATGGCTTTCGGTTCGTCTCTCGCCGCCGACGACAAGCTGTCCCGGGGCGTGACGCTGGGCCTGGCGCTGGCCGACGTGCTCGTTCGCGGCGGCGAGCGGGTGGCGGCGCTGGGCTTGACCGCGCCGGTTTCCGCCCGCGACGTGGTCGATCGCCTCGCGCGCGCCATGGTGGAAAACCCGGCGGATGCGGCGCACGACGAACTGCCGCCGCAGGCGCCGATGCGCCCGCGCGCGCGCGTCGTGCTGATCTCCGACTTTCTTGTCGAGCCGGAGGCGCTTGCCGCCCGACTCCGCCGCTTCGCCGACGGCGGCGCCGCCGGCGCAGTCCTGATGGTGATCGACCCGAGCGAAGAAACGCTGCCGTTTGCCGGGGAAACAACTTTTCTCGACACCGACGGCGGGCCCGCCTTTTACGCCGGCGACGCGCGCAGTCTGCGCTCGGCCTATGCGCGCCGGTTCGAGGCGCATCGCGACGCCGTGCGCCGCGCCGCGCAAAACGTGGGCTTCATCTTCCTGCAGCACCGGACCGACAGGCCAGCCGCCGAAGCGGCGCTGGCGCTCGCGATGGGCTTACTGGGCGCGGATGAAAAAGGATTCGAGGAGCGGCGCTGATGTTTTCCTTCGCCGCGCCGCTCGCGCTGTTCGGACTGATCGGCCTGCCGATGATCTATTGGCTGTTGCGGGTGACGCCCCCGCGGCCGCGCGAGGTCGTCTTTCCGCCGACCAAGATCCTGCGCGAGCTCAAGCCCGACGAGGAGACGCCGGTCAAGACGCCCTGGTGGCTGATGGCGCTGCGGCTCGGGCTCGCCGCGGCGCTGATTTTCGCCATGGCCGGACCCGTCTTCGCGCCGAGCGGCGTCATCGCGTCGTCCGCGCCGATGCTTATCGCTATCGACGACGGCTGGCCGGCCGCGCCGACTTGGGAGCGACGCCTTGCGGGAGCGGCGTCGATCATCGAGTCAGCGGCGCGGGCCGGCGGGCTGGTCGCAATCGCGCTGGCGTCCGAAGCCGCGGCGCCGGTTGTCGGCGACGGGCCGCGCGCCATGGAGAAATTGCGGTCGGCGCGGCCCAAGCCGTTTCTGCCGGACCGCAAGCCGATCGGCGAACAGGCGAAGGCCTTCGCCAAGGCGCATCCCGGAGCGCGCGTCGTCTGGATCAGCGACGGCGTGGCGCAGGGCGATGCGGCGGGTTTCGCGCGCGCGCTCACGGAGGCCGGGGCGAGCGCCGTCGAGGTCTATGTCGAAGATCATGGGCTGCGCGCGCTGGCGGCGCCGATCAATGACGCCGCCGCGCTTAGCGTCGACGTGCTGCGCGCCGGCAAGGATGAAGGACCAACGGTGGTCGACGCGCTCGACGCGAAAGGCCGGACAATCGGCCGAGCCGCGGTGGATTTCGCCGGCGCGGCCCGCGTCAAGGCGACAATCGAGCTGCCGGTCGAACTGCGCAATGAGGTCAGTCATTTGCGAATCGAAGGCGAGAACGCCGCCGGCGCCGTCGCGCTTCTCGACGCCCGATCGAAGGTCCGTCGCATCGCGCTTGTCGCGGGAGGCGGGGCCGACGAGGCCCAGCCGCTGCTCTCGCCGCTCTACTATCTCGAAAGAGCGCTGGCGCCTTTTGCTCAAGTCCGGACGGCGCGGCCCGGCGTCATCGATCCGGTGCAGGCACTGCTCGCCGAAAAGCCCAATATCGTCGCGCTCGCCGATGTCGGCCTCGCGCCCGGCGAAACCTTCGACGCTGTGGCGCGCTTCGTGGAGGACGGCGGGACGCTCCTGCGCTTCGCCGGACCTCGGCTCGCCAACGCCGACGACGCTCTGCTGCCCGTGCGTCTGCGCCGCAACGGCCGCGTGCTCGGCGGCGCCATGTCCTGGGAAAAACCGAAGGCGCTCGCCGAGTTTGACGCCGCCAGCCCCTTCTTCGGCCTCCCGGCGTCCAAAGACGTCACGGTGCAGCGGCAGGTTCTCGCCGAACCCGATCCGGGGCTTGCAGTCAAGACCTGGGCGCGCCTGTCCGACGGGACGCCGCTCGTCACGGCGGAGCGACGCGGCAAGGGGCTCATCGTGCTGTTTCACGTCAACGCCGACGCCAATTGGTCGAATCTTCCGATCTCGGGACTGTTCGTCGACATGCTGAAACGGATCAGCGCCATGGCCGGTGAGTCCGCGCCCGCAGCCGGCGAGCGGACCGACATCGTCGCCGATCAGGCTCTGGCGCCTCTGCGTCTGCTCGACGGCTTTGGCGCCCTCGGCGCGCCTGGCGCGACCGCGCAAAGCATTCCGCCGGGCTTTGAGGGTCGCGCGAGCGCCGAACATCCGCCCGGACTCTATGGAGCGGGGGAGGCCTTCGTCGCCGTGCAGACCTTGCGCCCGACAGATGACATCAGCGCATTCGACTTCGCCGGCGCCGGACTGGCTGCGCGCGGCCTGCGCGCCGGCGCGCAGCTCGATCTGCGCGGGCCGCTGCTCGCCCTTGCTCTTGCCGCCTTCATCGCCGACGCGCTGATCGCGCTGGCGCTGGCCGGCAAGCTGCGGCTGCGGCCTCTAGGCGCCGCGACGGCCGCGGCGCTGACGCTCTTCTGCATGGCGTCGACGACCGGCGAAACGCGCGCCGAGCCCGCGCCCAAGGCCGCCGCCAACCAGCGCGATAAGGACGCCGCGCTGACGGCGCGGCTCGCCTATGTGGTTTCGGGCGACGCCCGCATCGACGAAACCTCGCGACTGGGCCTCGAGGCGCTCACGCAAGCGCTGTCGATGCGCACGTCCTTCTCGCCTGGAGATCCGGTTGGGGTCGATCCGGCAAAGGACGAACTCGCCTTCTATCCCATGCTCTACTGGCCCATCGTCGCGAGCGCGCCGCAGCCGGCCGCCAAGACCGTGGCCAAGGTCGCCGCCTATATGAAGCAGGGCGGCACTGTCGTCTTCGATACGCGCGACGCGCTTTCGCAGCGGGTGGGCGGCGCGCCGACGCCGGAGACCCAATGGCTGCGCGATCTGACGAAAGGCCTGGACCCGCCGCCGCTGGAAGTGACGCCGCGCGATCACGTCATCACCAAGACCTTCTATCTGCTGGACGGATTCGTCGGCCGCTACGCCAATGGCGAGACCTGGGTCGAGGCGCTGCCGCCGGAGCCGAAGGATCAGGCGGCGCGACCGGTGCGCGCCACGGACAGCGTCTCCGCGATCATCATCACCTCCAACGACCTCGCAAGCGCCTGGGCGCATGACAAGCGCGGCCAGCCGCTGTTTCCGTTGACGCCGGGCGGCGCGCGCCAGCGCGAATTCGCGATCCGCGGCGGCATCAATCTGGTGATGTATACGCTGACCGGGAATTATAAATCCGATCAGGTGCATGTGCGCGACTTGCTCGAAAGGCTCGGGCAGTGAGCGGCGTCGATATGATCCGACATCATTCTGCCGCGTCATGGCCGGGCTTGTCCCGGCCATCCTCGTCGGGACGAACCGCGAATGCGACGAGACTTGCGCAGCGGCTCGGCGTGGATGCCCGCGACAAGCGCGGGCATGACGGCGCGGGGCGGAGCACGGCGACATGACCGACCTCACGCTCGCCTTTTCGCCGCTCGTTCCCTGGTGGGCAGTCATCATCCTCGCTGCGCTCGCCGCCGGCGCGCTGGCGCTGATGGCGGCAAGGGGCCAGCGCGGCGCGCCGCTCCGGGCGTTCGCTTTCGCCTTGCTGGTTGCGGCGCTCGCCGATCCCGCGCTGGTGCGCGAGAAGCGCGATCCGCAAAAAAGCGTCGTCGCGGTGGTCATCGACAACAGCGACAGCCAGAATTTCGGCGCGAGAACCGCGCAGACCGAAGAGGCGCATAAGGCGCTCGACTCGGCGCTCGCCAAATTCGGCGACGTCGAGACGCGCACGATCACGGTCGCCAACGACGCTTCAGGCAATGACGGCACCAAGCTTTTCGGCGCGCTCGCCGACGTTCTGAAGGACGTTCCGCCCGAGCGCGTCGGCGGGGCGATCCTGCTCACCGACGGCGTCGTCCACGATATTCCCGCCAAGGCCGAGGCGCTCGGCTTCAAGGCGCCCGTCCATGCGCTCGTGACCGGGCATCCGGGCGAGCGCGACCGCCGCATCGAGCTCGTCGAGGCGCCGCGCTTCGGCATCGTCGGCAAGGATCAGATCGTCCGCGCCCGCGTCGTCGATCTCGGCGGCGACGGCCGGCGCATTCCGATTTCGGTGCGCCGCGACGGCGAGGCGCTGCCGACCTTCAGTCCCGTGCCGGGCGACATCGTCAGCATTCCCGTGCGCATCGAACATGGCGGGCAAAATGTCGTCGAACTCGAAATTCCATCCGCGCCCGGCGAGCTGACGCCGCTCGACAACAAGGCCGTCCTGTCGATCGAAGGGGTGCGCGACCGGCTCAAGGTTTTGCTCGTTTCCGGCGAGCCGCACCCCGGCGAGCGGAGCTGGCGCAATCTCTTGCGCGCCGACGCCAATGTCGAACTGGTGCATTTCACCATTTTGCGGCCGCCGGAGAAGCTCGACATCACGCCGGCGAGCGAATTGTCGCTGATCGCGTTCCCGACCGCCGACCTTTTCGGGCGCAAGATCAACGAATTCGATCTGATCATCTTCGATCGCTATTCGAGCCAGACCACGCTACCCTCGATCTATTTCGAGAACATCGCCAATTATGTCGAGAATGGCGGCGCCTTTCTCGCGGCTGTCGGCCCCGATTACGCGACGCTGCGGGGTCTCTATTATTCGCCGCTGGAGAATATCCTGCCGGCGCGGCCCGATGGCGCGCTTTTAGAGCAGGCGTTTCGCGCCCGCGTCAGCAAGGACGGCGAAAAGCACCCGGTGACGCGCGGATTGGCGGGCGCAACATCCGAGCCGCCGAAGTGGGGCGAATGGTTCAGGCAGGTCGACGCCAATGTGGTGAAAGGCGACTCGATCATGTCGGGCGTGCGCGACAAGCCGCTGCTGGTGTTGTCGCATGAAGGCAAGGGCCGCGTAGCGCTGTTGCTCTCCGATCAGATCTGGCTCTGGGCGCGCGGCTATGAGGGCGGCGGCCCGCATGTCGATCTGATGCGCCGCCTGGCGCATTGGCTGATGAAGGAGCCCGATCTCGAAGAGGAGGCGCTGCGCGCTTTTGCGCATGGCCGCGACGTGAGCGTCGAGCGCCAGACGATGAAGGAGAGGCCCGCCCCGGTGATGGCGACGGCGCCCTCTGGCGCGCGCGACGAGATCGCTGTCGCGCAAAGCGAGCCGGGACTCTGGCGCGCGCGTTTCGACGCCAAGGAAATGGGCCTGTGGCGCTTCGAGAGTGAAGGTCTGACGGCGCTCGTCAACGTCGGCCCGCCCAATCCGCGTGAATTCCGCGAAGTGGCGTCGACGACGGAGAAGCTGCAACCGCTCGTGGAGGCGACAGCCGGCACGGCGCGGCGTTTATCGAACGGCGGCGCCGACATGGTCTCCATGCCGCGCGTGGTCGAATTGCGCGACGCCAATCGCTATGGCGGCGCCGACTGGATCGGGGTCCGGCAGACCGGCGCCTCGACGCTCGTTGGCGTCGAAATCGCGCCGCTGGGCTTGGGGCTTTGGGCGATGCTGGCGCTGCTCGGCGCGGTGGTCGCGGTGTGGGGCTGGGAGGGGCGACGGTAGCGGCCGCGGAAATTGAACTCCTCTCCGCTGTGATCGTGATAAAGTGCCAACATATGAATCTACATCCGGCGACATCTTTCATCCCCGAGCCGCAAGCCTTGATCGGCACGTGGCGCCGCTTCGGTCCATTCGGGCCGGCCTATGAGGTCATGGGCGTCGGCAAGGAAGAGTCCTCGGGCGATCGCTGGATGCAAATTCGCGTGCTCGAATCCGGCGAAGTCGTTGATTACCGGTTTGGCAATATTCTCGACGATCCCAAGGAGCGTTGATGTTCGCCATCGCGTTCGATTTGGTTGTCTCCCAAACGCAAGTCCATCATCCAAAAGGGGTCGCGCAAGCCTATTCGGACATTCGCGATACGCTATCCAAATTCGAGTTCGATTGGGTGCAAGGCAGCCTATATGTCAGCAACAACGAGGATTTGGCCAAGCTTTTCTCCGCGATCATGGCCTTTGCGGAACCTGTCTTGGTTTCCACATGCCGTGCGCGACATACGCGCCTTCCGCGTCGAACAATGGTCCGACTTCACCCAGTTGGTGAAGGGCGCGTCCGACAATTGAGGTAGCGCGCGGCGTCTCCTGCTAATCTCCGCCATCTAGGAGATTCGCCTTGCCCCTCTACCGCTCAATCGGCCTCATGTCCGGCACCTCGATGGACGGCGTCGACGTCGCGCTCATCGAGACCGACGGCGAGACAAGCGTCGCCTTCGGCCCGACCGGCCATTACCCCTACAGCGACGCCGACCGCGCGCTCTTGCGCAACGCGCTCGCCGAAGCCGCGACGCTTGAAGACCGCTACGCGCGGCCTGGCGTCCTCGCCTTCGCCGAGCGCATGGTGACCGACCGCCACGCCGAGGCCGTCGAGACGCTCATGGGCGACAACGCCATCGAGCCGACGAGCGTCGATATCGTCGGCTTTCACGGCCAGACCGTGCTGCATCGGCCCAAGCGCAAGCTCACCATTCAGATCGGCGACGGGCCGGCGCTGGCCGCGCGGCTCGGCATCGACGTCGCTTATGATTTCCGCGCCGCCGACATCGCCGCCGGCGGCGAGGGCGCGCCGATCGTGCCGGTGTTTCATCGCGCGCTCGTCGCGGGCGGCGGCATGAGGGGAGAAGTCGCGCTGCTCAATATCGGCGGCGTGGCCAACGTCACTTACGTCGCCGACGGCGAGGCGCCGATCGCCTGCGACACCGGACCCGGCAATGCGCTGATCGACGATCTGATGCTTCAGCGCACCGGCGCGCCGATCGACCGCCATGGCCATATGGCGGCGCGCGGGCGCGTCCATGAGGCGGCGCTGCTCAAGATGCTCGCGCATCCGTTCTTCGACGAGCCGCCGCCGAAATCGCTCGACCGCAACGCCTTCGCGCTCGACGCCGTGGCGAAGCTCTCGACGGAGGACGCCGCCGCGACGCTCACCGCCTTTACGGCGGCTTCCGTGCTGCGGCTGTTTCCGCATCTGCCGACTCAGCCGCAACTGCTGATCGTCTGCGGCGGCGGGGCGCGCAATCCGATCCTCGTGCGCGAGCTCGTGATGCGTCTGCCCTGCAGGGTGACGACGGCGAACGCCGTCGGCTGGTCGGCGGATTCGATGGAGGCGCAGGCCTTCGCCTATCTCGCCGCGCGCGTGCTGGAGGGGCTGCCGCTCACCTTCCCGACGACGACCGGCGCGCCGGCGGCGCTGCCGGGCGGCGTGCTGGCGCGCGCGGCAGGGTCGTGTGTCATTCCCGGCAGGCCTCAGGCCTGACCGGGAATCCAGGGCCAGTGCAGGCAGGCTGAATTTGCTCTGGATTCCCGATCGCGCTTCGCGCGTCGGGAATGACAATCAAGCCTCAGTCGCCCCGCGCGGGAATGGCGATGCGCGGCGGATTGCCGAGTCGCCTGTCGAGATAGGCGTCGACATGGGCGATCAGCGGCTCGACCTTGTTCTCGAAGAAATGGTTCGCGCCTTCGACCACCGCATGTTCGATGAGGATGCCTTTTTGCGTCTTGAGCTTCTCGATCAGTCCGGTGACTTCCTTCAGCGGCGCTACCCGGTCCTGGTCCCCGTGAATGAAGAGGCCAGAGGAGGGGCAGGGCGCCAGAAATGAGAAGTCGAAACGGTTCGCCGGAGGCGCGACCGAGACGAAGCCTTCGATCTCGGGCCGGCGCATCAGCAGCTGCATGCCGATCCAGGAGCCGAAGGAGACGCCGGCGATCCAGCAGGCGCGCGCTTCCGGATTCACCGCCTGCGCCCAGTCAAGCGCGGCCGCCGCGTCGGAAAGTTCGCCCGAGCCATGATCGAAGGCGCCCTGCGAACGCCCAACGCCGCGGAAATTGAAGCGCAGCACGGAAAAACCGCGCTCCGCGAAGGCGTAGTAAAGATGATAAACGATCTGATTGTTCATCGTGCCGCCGAACTGAGGATGCGGATGCAGGATGATGGCGATCGGCGCGCCGCGCGTGGCGGACTGGTGGAACCGGCCCTCGAGCCTGCCGGCCGGACCGGTGAAAATAACCTCGGGCATTCGGTATCCCTTGCGAAACTGGCAGGCGCGCCTTCTACCACGCGGGCTACTGTAAAATGCAAGGAAATTCGGCAAAGAGGGGCGTGACGGCAATTTCGGCGCGCCGACCCAAGGAATTGGCGCTCACGGCCGTCAATAGCTTCGAAGGTCTCGATTAGCGGGGGCGACTTGCCAGGCGAAGACACCGACGGCGAACTGGCGCGACGGGCGGCCGCAGGCGAACACGCGGCTTTCGCCGCGCTGGCCGAGCGCCATTACGACAAGGTCTACGCGCTCGGCTGGCGCTGGAGCGGCGCGCTCGCCGAGGCGCAGGATATCGCCCAGGAGGCGATGCTGAAAATGGCCACAGCGATAAGAACCTTTCGGAATGATTGCGCCTTCGCGACATGGGCCTATCGGATCGCCTATACGACCGCGGTCGACCATATCCGGGCGCGACGCAAAATCGTGGCGCTCGATCCCGCGCGAATGTCGGCGCTGGTCGACGGCGCCGACAGCGACACCCCCGAGGATGACATCATGGGGCAGGATCTTTGGCGCGTGGTGCGCGCCCTGCCGGATCAGCAACGCGACGCCGTGCTGCTCGTCTATGCGCAGGATTTGTCGCATGGCGAGGCGGCGGCGGTGATGGGCTGTTCGGAGAAGACCGTGTCGTGGCATCTGCATGAGGCGCGAAAACGCCTCAGGAACATACTGGAGGTTTTGTGACGCTGCGCTTTTCGAAAACTCGCGCGAGTGTGACGATCCGGGCGTTCCCCTCCCCACGCTTTAGCGGCGGGGAGGGGCTAG
>Ga0209347_1000767_pt1 | contig 68962 bp, 65 predicted proteins | sample AutmiccommuBRH23_FD_187382 | JGI IMG/M metagenome (GOLD analysis project Ga0209347, IMG submission 187382) | Deep subsurface microbial communities from Mt. Terri, Switzerland - Autotrophic microbial communities BRH/23 (SPAdes) (version 2) | ecosystem: Environmental > Aquatic > Deep subsurface >... | reverse complement strand
CATTTCGCTTGATCGAGGTCAAAGCGTGCGTCGCAACATCGGAGCACCAACGGTCTGACGAAAGTCGTCGAACAGCGTCGGCGAATTGCGATCAGAACGGAGGCATCATGGACAGCGCCCGCCGACTTTTTCTAGGGCAGATCGCGCGTATCAGCGCTGGCGCGGCATTCGTGCCGTTTGCCGGCGTGGCCAACGCTGCGATCAACGAACAGCCCCCGCGCCGCGGCGGCGACCCCACCAAGCGCTACGCCATGCTGATCGACCTGCGCCGCTGCATCGGCTGCCAGGCCTGCACCGTATCGTGCCACATCGAAAACGAAGCGCCTTTGGGCAAGTTCCGCACGATCGTCTCGCAATACGAGGTCGAAAGCGTGGAGACGGGCGAGTTGGCCCAATTCATGTTGCCGCGCCTGTGCAACCATTGCGACAACCCACCCTGCGTGCCGGTATGCCCGGTTCAGGCCACGTACCAACGTGAGGACGGCATCGTCGTCGTCGACAGCGACCGCTGCGTGGGTTGCGCCTACTGCGTGCAGGCTTGCCCGTATGACGCAAGGTTCATCAACGAGCGAACTCAGACCGCAGACAAATGCACGTTTTGCGCTCATCGACTGGAGGCCGGGCTGTTGCCGGCCTGTGTCGAATCCTGCGTCGGGGGCGCGCGGATCATCGGCGACCTGAACGATCCGAACAGCCAGATTTCCAAGATGATCGAGGCGCATCGAGACGAGCTGATGGTGCTTCAGCCGGAGAAGAACACGCGGCCGCATGTCTTCTATCTCGGCATGGACGAACGGTTCGTCGACCGGCCCCAGGCCGTTCCGGGCCTATGGGATGTGCGCGGCGAGGAAGGACAGGAGTTGGGTTATGAATTCGCTGAGCATTGAGCTGATCGCCCCGCGCTATGGCATTGCCTGGTATCCTTGGGCCGTGCAGTATTTTTTCCTGATCGCGCTTTCCTACGGCGCGCTCTGGCTGACCGTGCCCGGCCTGATCTTCGGCAGCGAGCGCTGGAAGCCGACGGCGCGGGTGGCGTTGCTGGCGGCGATGTCCACCGCCGTGGTCGCACCCGTCTCGCTTCTGGCAGACCTGCACCAACCGCTCCGTTTCTGGCATTTCTACGCCTATCCGACGCCGTGGTCCTGGATGTCGCTGGGCAGCCTGTTCCTGCCGCTTTATGTCGGCCTCGTGGTGGTCTTGGCCTGGCTGGTCTGGCGCGAGCCGCTGAAAGCCTGGGCCAACGCGCCCGGACTGCAGGGCACCGTCGGACGCATCGCGCCGCTGGGAGGCTGGAAGAGTCCGCACTGGCTAATCGTTCTGACCGGGCTGGCCGCGATCGTCATGTCGCTAGCGGTCATGCTTTATACCGGCGCCGAGGTCGCGGTGCTCAAGGGCCGGCCACTGTGGCACACGGAATATCTGCCGGCGATGTTCCTCCTGACCGGGGTCATCGGCGCCGCGGGTCTGGTGCTGGTCCTCAATCGCTTTTCCGGTCTGCGCTATCTGACCGGCGGCAATCAGATGCTGGCTGTGATCCTCGGCACAACCGTTCTGGCGGGCCTCGCCGCGGCCGGATGGTTTGCCCAGGGTCTCATGCTGAACGAAGGGTCGGTGGCAGCGGCGCTCGAGTCGGTCCGCCTGAATCCCGAATGGCGGGGCGTCGCCTTCTGGGCCGCGGGCGCCGGCGTCCTGCTGTTCCTCAGCGCCGGCCTGATGGTGGTCATACGACCGCTGCGCGGCTTTCGCTGGATCGTCGGCCTCCTGGCGCTTCATGTTGCCTGGATGTTCCGCTGGACCGTGTTGATGGACGTGCAGACCGTGGCGCGAAACAGCGCCGGATACAACGACTACAGCATCTCGCTCGGGTCGCAGGGTCTTCTGGGCATCGTCGGCACCTTCGGCCTATGGCTGGCCGTCATCCTCATCATCAATCTTTTCGTGCCCTGGCGCGCTGCCCTTGGCGGCCACGAGGAGGCACCCGAGATCTCGGGCATCGAAGGAGAGCCGAGCTATGGATAAGACACGTCGCAGACTGCTTCAGGGCGCCGTCGCCGCCGGTGGAGCGGCCACCTTCGCCGCAGGCTATGCCGAACCGCTGGAAAAGATGGCCGCCGGGCTGTCGGGCAGCGCCGGCGAAAAGCCCAAGCATCCGATCTTCGGCAATGCGCCGGCACCGGAATATCGTGTCGATCTCGATACCGGAGATCTGACCCCGAACCCGGACCAGCGCATGGCCTTCACGGTCTGCTACGGCTGCACCACCCAATGCGGGATCCGGGTGCGGATCGACAATAAGACCGGCCAGGTTCTGCGCGTGACGGGCAACCCCTACAATCCGCTCTCGGCGAACCAGCACCTTGACCAGGGTACCCCGGTGAAGGAGGCGCTGCGCAGCGTCAGTGCCTGGCAGGACCAGGGACAGGAAAACCGTTCGACGGCGTGCGCGCGGGGCAATGCGATGATCGCCCAGATCACCAGCCCGCACCGCGTGACCCACTGCCTGAAACGCACCGGGCCGCGCGGCAGCGGCCAGTGGACGCAAGTTCCCTTCGAGCAGGTGATCGAGGAGATGTGCGAGGGCGGCGACCTGTTCGGGGAAGGTCCCGTGGAGGGCCTCAGCGCGATCAACGATTATGAGACGCCGATCGACCCGGACAATCCCGAATACGGGCCGAAGACCAACCAGCTCCTGGTAATGGAGGCGACGGATTACGGCCGTTCGGCGCTGCTCAAGCGCTTCACCTTCAACGCGTTCGGCACCCGCAATTACGGCCATCACGGATCCTATTGCGGGCTGGCGTTCCGGATGGGTTCGGGGGCGGTCATGAACGACATGGACAACTTCGCCCATGTGAAGCCAGACTTCGCCAATGCCGCTTTCGGCCTGTTCATCGGCACCGCGCCCAGCCAGGCGGGCAACCCGTTCAAGCGGCAGGGACGGATGATCGCCGAGGCCAGGGCGCTGATCCGCTGGTTGCTGGAGAATGACGGCTATGCCGCCGATTTCCTGGCCCTTCCCTCGGGCAAGGCAGCAAAGGCGGCTGGCGAGGTCGGTCATACCAACGCGAGCCATCTGGTAATCGTCGAGGAGGGGCATCCGCGTCAGGGATATTTCCTGCGCCGCTCCGATCTCGGACAGGTCGAAGCGGGTGCCGACGATGACGCGGCGATGGTCATGTCCAACGACGGGCTTGTGTCCTCCGATGCGGCCAGCAAGGCGGATCTTTTCGTGTCGGCTCGGGCCGAATTGCCCGACGGCGCTACGGTTGCGGTGAAAAGCAGCCTTGCCCTGCTGCTCGAATCCGCCCAAGAGCGTTCGCTGGTCGACTATGCCGCCGAGTGCGGCATTCCCGAAGCGCGGATCGTCGACATCGCGGCGCGGTTCAAGGCAGGAGGACGCCGCGCGGTCGCGGACTGCCACGGCGGCATGATGTCGAGCACCGGGTTCTACGCCACCTTCGGCGTGCAGATGCTGAATCTCCTGGCCGGGTCGATCAATCACACCGGCGGCGCTGCCCATGGCGGCGGCAAGTTCAACGGCATGGGCAAGGGTCCGCGCTATGATCTGAAAACCTTCCCCGGCATGCGCAAGCCGAAGGGGATCTTCCTCTCCCGCTCGCGCTTTCCCTACGAGAAATCGTCGGAATACAAGCGCAAGGTCGCGGCCGGCAAGAACCCCTATCCGGCGACGGCGCCTTGGCGTTCGCTCGCGCCGCCGACACTGACCGAGCACCTGTCCTCCGCGCTGGACGGCTATCCCTATCCGATCAAGGCGCTGATCGGGTGCATGGCCAACCCGATCTACGGTCAGGCCGGGTTGCACACCCTGATCGAGGAGAAGCTCGCCGACCCCAAGAAACTAGGCCTGTACGTAGCAGTGGACGGCTTCATCAACGAGACCAACCGCTATGCCGACTACATCGTGCCGGATTCGGTGATGTATGAGGTCTGGGGCTTTACCGGGGCATGGTCGGGCAACCTGACCAAGATGACCACGGCCTGCTGGCCGGTGATCGAGCCGCGTCAGCAGAAGACGGTGGACGGCCAACCGGTTAGCATGGAGACGTTCTTCATCGCCGCAGCGAAACGTCTGGGGCTGACCGGGTTCGGCGCCGAGGCGATCCCGGCGGCCGACGGAACCCTGCTGCCGCTCGAAAGCGCCGAGGATTTCTTCCTGCGTGCAGGAGCCAACATCGCCTATCTGGGCGATCGGCTGCCGGACGCGAGCGAGGAGGATGTGGCGCTGAGCGGGTTGGACCTGCTGCTGCCCAAAATCGGGGCTGTGCTTCCGGAGGAAGAGCGTGGCGCCGTCGCCTATCTCTATTCCCGCGGTGGCCGCTTCCAGCCTTACAAGGCTGCACATGATGGCGAGAACCTGGGCAATCCGTGGAAACGCACGCTTTGCGTCTACAATGAAGATGTGGGCACGGCGATCGACAGTCAGACCGGCCAGCGGCACCGGGGCGTGCCCCAGTTCCGGCAGGCCGAACTGGCCGACGGCAGCCCCATGCGCGAGGTCTATAGCGAGGACGATTGGCCCTTGCTGGCGTTCTCCTACAAGTCGAACCTGATGAACCCTTACGCCATCGGGCTGGAACGGCTGCGGATGATCAAGCCGTACAACCCGATCCTGATGCATCGCGACGATGCCGCCCGGCTGGGGATCAGCCACGGCGACACCATCCGCATCGAAAGCCCCGGGGGCACGGTGACAGGCCTCGCGCTGGTCGGCGACGGGGTCATGCGCGGTTGCCTGGGCATCGAGCACGGCTTCGGCCACCGGGAACTGGGCGCCGGCACCCATGTCATCGATGGGCAGGAGCGTCCCGGCAACGAGTGGATCGGAGCGGGGGTGAACCTCAACGATCTGGGCTTCGCCGACCCGACACGCCGCGTCGCCGGCACATGGCTGGAGCCGATCAGCGGCGCCAGCGTGCGCCAGGGCCTGCCCGTGAGGGTCAGCCGGGCCATGGCCTGAGGCAGGCGTGATATCGGCAACCGATGCCGATGCGCCTTCGGCGGCCGCCGCGGCCAGCTCCGAATATTCGGAGCTGGCCGCGGCAACATCTCAAGGCACCGCGAATGGAGCGACAGAATTGATTCTTGGAGAAATCGATCGCGGAATCAAATTCCATTGCGCCCATACAAAGTACCAATGGGTTTCACCGTGAAAAATGAAAAATAGTTCGTCCGAAAATCCGGTAACGGAGCGAAAGGCGACGGCTGCGGGGGACTTGCTGCGCATCCTCGCGAATGAGCGGCGGCTTCTGATCGTCGGCGAGTTGGTAAAGGAGCGCGAGGTGAACGTCAGCGCGCTCGCCCGGACGGTCGGGCTGTCGCAATCAGCCCTTTCTCAGCACTTGGCCAAGATGCGGGCGGCCGGAGTGGTCGCCTCTCGACGGGACGGCCCAACCGTCTGGTACAGGCTCGCGAACCCGCAGATCACGGAGCTGCTGGTCACGCTCCAACGTCTCTTCGCCGGCCTGTTGGTCGAAAGGAACACGGGCAAAGACTGACCTGGCGCTTCCGCCAAATTGCAGCGCGCGTTGGACCAAGGGCGATCCTCGGCGCCTGTTCGCCTGGACAGACACGCAAACCACCCGCGAGACGGCGCAGCGTCAACATCAGTCTTCCTGTCCTCGACCGATGCATCAGCCGGGCGTCGCCGCGTTCACCTCCGAATCCTCCACGGAGGTCTTGGGCGCGCCCTCGCCCCGCAGCGCCACGTAGATCGCCGGTATGACGAGAACGGTCAGCACCGTGGATGACGCAAGTCCGAACAGCAGCGAGATCGCCAGGCCCTGGAAGATCGGGTCGGTCAGGATCACCGCGGCGCCGATCATAGCCGCAAGCGCAGTCAGAAGGATCGGCTTGAAGCGAATCGCGCCGGCTTCCAAAAGCACGTCGATGAGCGGGCGATCCGGGTGACGGGTGTGGCGAATGAAATCGACCAGCAGAATGGAATTGCGCACGATGATGCCGGCGAGCGCGATGAAGCCGATCATCGACGTCGCCGAGAACGGCGCCGCGAACAGCCAGTGGCCGAACATGATTCCGATGAAGGTGAGCGGAATCGGCGTCAGGATGACCAGCGGCAGTTTGAAGGAGCTGAACTGGGCGACGACGAGAATGTAAATGGCGAGAATCGCCACCATGAACGCCGCGCCCATATCCCGGAAAGTCACCCAGGTGACCTCCCATTCACCGTCCCACAGAAGCGTCGGGTGGCTCTCGTCGTCCGGCTGGCCGTTGAACGCGATGACCGGCTTGGGCAGATCGCCCCAATCGGCCTTTTCGATCGCGTCCGCCACGGCCAGCATGCCGTAGATCGGCGCTTCGAACGTGCCGGCGAGTTCCGCCGTCACCATTTCCGCGGCACGACCGTTACGGCGAAATACCGGGAAAGACGCGGGTTCGCGCGTGATCGCCAAGACGTCGCCGAGTTCCACGATACCCCTCTCGCCCGGCAAGGCGTTGGCGGGAACGGGCGTGGCGAGCGCCCGCTCGTCGAGCCGCTGGTCACCTTTTGCCATCCCTATACGGATCGGGATTGGCTGACGTCCCTCGCCGCGATGCGAATACCCGACCGTGTTGCCGGAATAGAGCGCCCGGATCGTATCGTAGATATCGCCTTGCTCGACCCGGTAATATTCGAGATTGTCCTGATCGATGCTGGCGCGCGCGCGCGTCGCCTGGACGCCGTAGGAATTATCGATGTCGACGATGAACGGCACCGACGCGAATATCTCGCGCACCTTCGCGGCGACGGCCCGACGCGTCTGCGCATCGGGGCCATAGATCTCAGCCAGCAGCGTGGCGAGCACCGGCGGGCCAGGCGGCGACTCCACGACCTTGACGCTCGTGCCCTCGGGCAAATCGAGTCCGGCCAGGCGGCTGCGGATGTCCAGGGCGACATCGTGGCTGGGCCGGCCGCGCTCGTTCTTGGGAAGAAGGTTCACTTGAACGTCTCCCATCTGCGCCGCCGCCCGCAGATAGTAGTGCCGGACCAAGCCGTTGAAGTTGAACGGCGCGGACGTACCGGCATAGGTCTGGAACGAGATGACCTCGGGGATCGGCGACATTCGCTCCACGATAGCCTGCAACGCCCGGTCGGTATCCTCGAGCGTCGAGCCCTCCGGCAGGTCGACGACGACCTGAAGGTCGCTCTTGTTGTCGAAGGGCAGAAGCTTGACGGTGACATCCTTGGTATAAAGCAGCGTCAGCGAGGCCAGGGTCGCGATGCCCACGATGATGAGAAACAGCCAGGAACGCGCCCGCGTCTTCAGGATCGGGCGCGCGACCGCGATGTAGGAGCGGCCGAGAGGTCCGATCGCGTCGTGACCGACGTTGGATTCGCCGTGCCCACCCTTGCCGCCGAGCTTGAGCATCAGCCAGGGGGTCAGCATCACCGCGACGAAGAAAGAAAACAGCATCGCCGCCGACGCATTGGCGGGAATCGGGCTCATATAAGGGCCCATCAACCCGGAGACGAAGAGCATCGGCAGAAGTGCCGCCACCACCGTCAATGTCGCCACGATGGTCGGATTGCCGACCTCGGCCACCGCTTCGATTGCCGCTTGTGCGCGGCCGCGATCGTCCTTCATCGCCCAATGGCGGGCGATGTTCTCGATGACCACGATGGCGTCATCGACCAGAATGCCGATGGAGAAGATCAGCGCGAAAAGACTGACGCGGTTGAGGGTGTAGCCCATCAGCCATGAGGCGAAGAGGGTCAGCAGGATCGTCGTCGGGATCACGACGGCCACGACCATCGCCTCGCGCCAGCCGATCGCGAAGGCCACCAGCACGACGATCGAGATGGTCGCCAGGCCGAGATGAAACAGCAGCTCGTTGGCTTTTTCGTTGGCCGTCTCGCCATAGTTGCGCGTGATCGTCATCTCGACATCCGCCGGAAAGATCTGGCCGCGCAACTGTTCCAGGCGATCGATGATCTCTTCCGCGATGACCACGGCGTTGGTTCCCGCCCGCTTGGCGATCGCCAGGGAGACCGCCGGCACGCGCTCCAAATCCTCCCCGTTCCTGCGCACCGCGGTCACCCGTGTCTCGTTGGGGTCCGTGGCGAGCACCACATCGGCGACGTCGCGCACATAGACAGGTCGACCATCGCGGGCGGTGAGCAGAAGATTGCCGATTTCCGGAAGCGTCTGCAGCGTCTGCCCCGCAACCAGGACTTCTTGTTGGCCGCCTTCCCGGATCAATCCTGCCTGGAACGAGCGGTTGGCTCCCTGAATCTTGCCGGTGAGTTGCTGCAGCGTGATCCCATAAAGCGACAGACGCTCGGGGTCCGGCTCGATCCTGATCTCTTCGGGCTGCTGTCCGACGATGTAGGTGAGGCCGATATCGGGAAGCTTCGACAGTTCGACCTGAAGCTCGCGGGCGAGTCGGGTCAGACCGTTGGCGGTCCAGCGTTCGGCGGCCTCCGCCGTCGGCGTCAATGTAACGACGGCGATGGCGACGTCGTCGATGCCGCGCCCGACGATCAGCGGTTCCGGGATGCCGACCGGGATACGGTCGAGATTGGAGAAAACCTTGTCGTGAACGCGCAGGATCGCCGAATCAGCGCTGGTGCCGACCTCGAACCGCGCGGTGACAAGGGCGCCGTCGTCCTCAGTCTGCGAATAGACGTGTTCGACGCCATTGATGCTTTTGACGATGGTTTCCAGGGGCTCGGTGACAAGCTTGACCGCATCTTCCGCCTTGAGCCCGTCGGCGCGCACCCGGATGTCGACCATCGGCACAGAGATTTGAGGCTCTTCCTCCCGCGGAAGGGAAACCAGCGCGACCAGTCCGAGCGCGAAGGCCGCGAGCAGGAAGAGCGGCGTCAACGGAGAACCGATGAAGCTCTTGGTCAGGCGACCGGCAATTCCGAGATTCATGGCAGCAAGATCCGGTCGCCCTCACGCAGGCCGCTCAGGACTTCGATTTTTTCGCTGCCGTCGACCATGACCCTGTCGCCGAGGATCACGGCCACATCCAGCGGGTCCGGTTCGCCGGCGAGGCGGACATAGTCAACGCCGTGGCGGGTCGTCACAGCTTCCGGCGGAATGGCAATGGCATCCCGGCGACCAACGGGGATCCACACCAAGGTCCGTTCGCCGACAAAGTAATCGCCGAGCCCTTCCACCTCGACATCGGCCTGCACCCTGCCCTCGGCAATTTCCGGATAAACCTGGACCAGGCGGCCTTCGCGCAGTTCCGGCGGATGACCGTTGGCGGAACGCGACACCATTCGTTGACCGACCTTGACCGTGTCGCCTTCGACGATTGCCGCCGCGTGGCGTTCGGGCAGCGAGAGACGGAGGAAATAGCCCCCGCCGGCCACACGGGCGACCGCTTCGCCGGCCATGATGACCGAGCCCGGCGTCACCGGAATCGTCAGAATCCGGCCGGATGCCGGCGCGAGAACCTTGCCTTCGCGCGATGACTGCTCGATGACGGCACGATCGGCCTCGGCGGCGGTAATCTGGTTCGTCAAGACGTCCACCTGGGAACTGGCCTGATCGACGCGCGATTGCGGCGAGATCCCACGCTTCAACAATTCTTGAGCACGGTTGAGATCTGTCTGGACGCTGCCAAGTTGGGATTGCAGCGCCCGGATTTGCGCGTCGGCCGCATCAAGCTGAAGCGCGATCTTGTCGTCCACGACAAGCGCAATCTCCTCGCCCTTCTCGACCTGCGCGCCTTCGTCGACCGAGATTTGCCGGAGCGTCCCGCCGATGCGGGCCCGAGCGGGCACCACGTCGCGAGCCTCGACCTGACCGAAGACGGCCTTGGTCTCCTCGATCGTCTGCGCGCGCACGACGAACTCCGCCGCGCCGGCCGCCGACCACGACATCACGGCGGCAAGAACAATGAACCCTCCGGCCCGCAAGGATTCCATGAAAGGTCTCCGCATCACACATTTTGGCTGACGGGCCGATCGAGCGGCCCGCCTCAGCCGTCAGGAAAAAGCGCAACCCGGCTTCACGCCGAGTTTTCTGAACACGATGGCGGCGGGGCAAAAGCCGGTGAACGAGGACTGAATCAGGTTCAGGCCAACGAAAACCGTCAACAGATGCCAGTAGGGAGAAACATACACGCCAAGCGCCACCGACAGCAGGACAATCAATCCCGCAAAGGATAATACCATACGATCAAGCGTCATCTTCATCTCCTTTGGCAACCGGTGGGCTAGGCCCGCGCCCTTGGGAAATCCCGGCGCTTCCGACTGCCCTTCCATCTAACATTCAATTTCTTTAAATTCAATATCATGAATGTATATGATTTGACTCAGGCTTAGGAGGAGGCGGCGGAGCTGCCCGCGCTCTATGTCATCCTGGACGATCTGAGACTGGCCCAGGTCGAAGCACCGGACCTGTCGCAGAAGCCCGATTGAACCGCCTGGCCTATCTTTACGCTGCGCCGGTCTGACACTGCTGTTGCGTTGACAGCCTCCGGATCGAAATCGGGCGGGCGCCGAAATACCGCGCTACGCTCGGCCCGCGGACAGAGCGAAAGAAGTGGAATCTCCACCGCATCCCGCGCCGCTTAAGGAACGAGGCCATCGTCTGCAGGCCTTCATTTTGAAAGCGTGTGGCGCAAAATTCGATGCAAATGGTGGGAAAATGCAATCGGCCTTCGGCGTAGATGCCAATCGCCAACATTTCCAATGAGGAAGGCTGGTGCGGTCGAGAAGACTCGAACTTCCACGGGTTGCCCCACAGCGACCTCAACGCTGCGCGTCTACCAATTCCGCCACGACCGCACGCCGTGTCTACCAAGGGCGCGAGGCCGTCGGTGGCGGGCATGTAACAAGACTTACCCGGTCGCACAAGGGCTATTCGGCCGATCCCGGTCGGCATTGTCCTCACGGGCGCGCGGCCATCGCTTTTCGACGGCGTTCGGACCGGCTAAACACCCTCCATGACAGCGACGATCGAGACAGCGATGAGCGGCTCCCGGCTATCGACCGTGGCGGAGCGCTTCCTGGCGCGGCCCGGGTCGGCGCCGGTGGCGTGGCACGTCATCGACGGCCCGACCCCCTACCTCGAGGCTTTGGCGAGGATGGAGGCCCGGGTCGCGGAGATCGCATCCGGAACGGCGCCTGAAACGGTGATTCTCCTGGAGCATCCGCCGCTCTATACGGCAGGCACGGGTGCCCGGACCGAAGACCTCGTCGATTCGGAGCGATTCCCGGTGTTCGCTGCGGGGCGCGGCGGCGAATACACCTATCACGGCCCCGGCCAGCGCGTGGCCTATGTGCTGCTGGACCTGAAGCGACGGCGCGAGGACGTGCGCGCCTTCGTGGCGGCGCTGGAGGCCTGGATCATCGCAACGCTCGGCGAATTCCAGATCAAGGGCGAAAGACGTGAAGACCGCGTCGGGGTCTGGGTGCGGCGTCCGGAGCGCCCGACCCTGACCGACGGTAGCATTGCCGAAGACAAGATCGCAGCGATCGGCATCCGCGTCCGCCGCTGGGTAACCTTCCACGGCATCTCGCTCAACGTCGACCCGGATCTGGAGCATTTCTCCGGCATCGTGCCCTGCGGCATTCGCGGTCACGGCGTGACGAGCCTTGCCGATCTCGGCGTTCTCGCACCAATGCCGGAGGTCGATATCCTGCTTCGAAGGCAATTCGAGGCGGTGTTCGGCCCGACGGCAGACGCAGCAAGCTTTTCAGCCGCCATCTGACGAACGGTCGACGCGAAACAGGCGAAGCCCCTTTTAGACCCGGGCGGGCGACCGAACTCCTTACCCTGGCGGGCCCAACGCCCGTTTCCCACGAGGTCGGAAAGCATGACGCCCCCAACCCCTCATTGCCGATAAGCGTATTGACACCTTGGTACCAAGGTTCATTATTGGCTCATGAAAAATGTTGAACGTATCCAAACGGGTCTCCGGCTCGAAAAACGTCTTCTGAAGGTTTTGAAGGCGCTCGCGGAGCATCTCGAAATGCCGGTGGCCGAACTGATTGAGGCCATGGCTCTCCATGCCTTCGAGGGAAAAATTCCGTTCTCTCCCGAGACCATCAAGAAGATCGAGCAACTGAAGAGCGTCTACGACCTCGATCTCACCGCCGGCGACAGCCATGGGTTATCCGAAATCGGGCCAGCGCAGTGACAGCGAACTATAACGCGAAGCTGCGGAGCCTCAGGGACGGATCGCTCGAACCGCAGGATTTCAGCCATCTCGATCACATCGGCGTCGCCTATGAGGCCATCGCGCATCACGACTTCTTCGAGGCTCTCTGCATCATCGCCGACGGCTTGCGCGACCTTGCCTGTCGCGCGAACGCACCGAGGAAATTCAACGCAACGGTGACGTTTGCGTTCATGAGCCTGATCGCGGAGCGAATGAAGGCAGACGATCACGAAAACCCTGCCGCCTTTATTCGCCACAACGCCGATCTGACGACGAAATCGGTTCTGGCGCCCTGGTACTCCGACGAGCGGCTGTCGTCGGAGTTCGCGCGCTCGGTCCCCCTGCTTCCGGACAATCTCGGCTCTAAGGGCTGACCACCCTCCGGCCACAAGCCAGCCGCCGGCCCGCGCAGGCGAAGATTCCGCGACGAAGAAATGTCCCCATACACTGATCGCCCGGCGGGACGACGAAATGTCAGACCGTCGGCCTGACGTCGAAATCGCCACGCGGGCGTTCATCGGTCGGCGTTCCTTCGACCGCCGACACCGAAGCACCGGCCGGCCCGGTCCACAGCGCCGCCAGCATTTCGTCGACCACGTCCAATGGCCCGGCCAACACCGCCTCGACATCGCCGGATCGGCGGTTGCGCACCCAGCCGGAAAGCCCCCGTGTCACGGCTTCGCCCTGGCACCATGCGCGGTAGCCGACGCCCTGCACCTGGCCCCGCACCAGACAATGTATCGCGGTGGTCACTGAAACTCCATGATCACCGCGTCGACCGCCAGGCTATCGCCGGGCGCCGCCTTGAGGCTCGCCACGGTCAGATCGCGTTCGGCCCGCAGGATGTTCTCCATCTTCATCGCCTCGACGATCGCCAGCGTCTCGCCGGCCTTGACCTCCTGCCCCTCCTCCACCGCGATCGACACGACAAGGCCCGGCATCGGACAGAGCAGCATCTTCGAGGTATCCGGCGGCAGCTTCACCGGCATCAGCTTTTCGAGTTCGGCGATCGTCGGCGACATCACCTTGGCCTCGAGCCATATCCCGTCGAGAAACAGGGCCATCCCGTTCGGCCGCGAACGAATTTGCGCGGTCCGCTTTTCCCCGTCGATCGAACCCGACCAGGGGGACAAGCCGGGCCGATGATCTGTCGAGACGGTAAAGGTTTGGCCATCGACGGTCATTCGATAGAGGACGTCGCCGCCCTCCCCGGTCACCGTCCGCGCCACGTCGACCGCCAGATAATCCCCATCGACCTTGACCACCCAGGCGGGCGGCAGCGCGCCTGAATGCTCACGCAGCCGGTCGATATGATGATCGAGCCGCTGCTTGCGGGCGATCTCGATCGTCGTGGCGATCATCGCCGCCATGCGCCTGGTCTCGTCCGACGCCGCCGGCCGTTCGAAGCCGTCCGGGTATTCCTGGTCGATGAAGGCGGTCGAGATTCGCCCCTCACGCCAGCGCGGGTGGGCCATCAGGGCTGCGAGGAACGGGATGTTATGCTCGATCCCCTCGATCTCGAACCGGCCGAGCGCGTCACACATCGCGTCGATCGCAGCCTCGCGCGTGTCGGCGTGGGTGCAGAGCTTGGCGATCATCGGGTCGTAGAACATCGAAATCTCGGAGCCCTCCGTCACGCCGGTGTCATTGCGCACGGTGGCCTCGCCGAGCGGGCCTTCGGTGGGCGGACGATAGCGCGTGAGCCGGCCGATCGACGGCAGGAAGCCCCGAAACGGGTCCTCGGCATAGATACGGCTCTCGATCGCCCAACCCTTGAGCTTGATGTCATCCTGACGAAGCCTCAGTGGCTCGCCCGCCGCCACCCGGATCATTTCCTCGACGAGGTCGACGCCGGTGACGAGTTCGGTCACCGGGTGTTCGACCTGCAGCCGCGTGTTCATTTCCAGGAAATAGAAGTTCCGGTCCTTGTCGACGATGAATTCGACCGTGCCAGCGCTCTGGTAGTCGACGGCCTGGGCCAGCGCGACCGCCTGCTCGCCCATCGCCGTGCGGGTTTTCGCATCGAGGAAGGGCGACGGCGCCTCCTCGACGACCTTCTGGTTGCGCCGCTGGATGGAGCATTCCCGCTCGCCGAGATGAACCGCGTTGCCGTGAGCGTCGGCCAGTACCTGGATCTCGATATGGCGGGGCTCGACGACGAATTTTTCGATGAACACCCGATCATCGCCAAAGGACGAGCGCGCCTCCGAGCGGGCGCGGTCAAAGCCATCGCGGCATTCCTTCTCGTCGAAGGCGATGCGCATGCCCTTGCCGCCGCCGCCGGCCGAGGCCTTGATCATCACCGGATAGCCGATCTCGGCGGCGATCCTTGTCGCCTCGTCGGCATCCTCGATGATGCCGAGATGGCCGGGTACGATGTTGACGCCCGCCTTCTGGGCGAACAGCTTCGATTCGATCTTGTCGCCCATGGCGCGGATCGCCTTCGGCTTCGGGCCGATGAAGACGATGCCGTTGTCTTCCAGCAATTCGCAGAAGGCTGCGCGTTCGGACAAGAAGCCGTAGCCCGGATGCACCGCCTCGGCGCCCGTCGCCTGACAGGCCTTGAGGATTTTATCGCCGAGGAGATAGCTTTCGGCCGCAGGCGGAGGCCCCAGATGCACCGCCTCGTCGGCCATCGCCACATGCACTGCGTCGCGGTCGGCATCCGAATAGACCGCCACGGTCTTGATGCCCATGGCCTTTGCCGACTTGATGACCCGGCAGGCGATTTCCCCACGGTTTGCGATCAGGATCTTCTTGAACATGGTGGCGGGCACTCCGAAACAGGGCGGCGGCGTCTTCTCGACCTGTCCGTTTTGACCTTTGGGCGGAAATCCTGCAAGCCGACACTCGTCTAAGAAACGAATGTCGCGATCCGATCGCGCTTGTCGCGGCCAGTCACCGTCGCGTCGGGCGAGAATCCGGATTTCGGCCGGCGTTAAGAGGAGACAGATTTGACCAAACCGATGACACAGCAGGATGATGACACGATCGGCGGACGGATTGGCCGCAGCCGCGAGGCGCTCGGGATCGACATTGCAGAATTAGCGACCAAGATCGGTGTCAAGCCGGAGACGATGCGCGGCTGGGAGCGCGACCGCGCCGAACCGCGGGCGAACAAGCTGATCATGCTTGCCGGCATCCTCGGCGTCAGCCCGGCCTGGCTGATCGGCGGCTATGGCGAGGGGGCCGAGGACGTGGATCTCGACGACACCGGCCGCGCCGCCAAGCTCGACCTCTTGCGCTCGCGCCGCGATGTGCTCGACGGCGAAATCACCAGGCTCGAAGCGCTGGCCGCGAAATCCGGCTGATCCATTCGCCGGTTTCGCGTCAGCGCACGACCGGCGGCTTCTGCGGATGACGCGCGATGCGCTGCTCGCGAAAATAGATAAATAGCCCGGACCCGACGATGATCGCCATGCCGAGCCATTTCGGGCCGTCGGGCATGTCCGCGAAAATCAGATATCCGAGAAATACGGCGGAGACGATTTCCACGTAACCGAAGGGTGCGAGCACCGAGACCGGCGCGAGTTTGTAAGCCTGGATCAACATGAGATGGCCGGCCGTGCCGATCAGACCGGCGCCGATCAGGAGCATCCAGGTTGACCCGCGATCCGACCAGCGAAACGTCAGATCCGCGATTCCCAGCGGATGGCCGATGATCATGGCGATCAACAGGACCAGAACCCCTCCGGCGCCGGCGTGAAACAGCATCGCCAGCGGGGTCGATCCTCGCGACGCGCGGCGGGTCAGAATGAGGTAGAGGGCGACGAAGAACGCCGCCGCGACCGGCAGCAGCGAGACGATACCGAACACCGAATAGCTCGGCCGGATGATGATCAGCGCACCGAAGAAGCCGATGACGACGGCAACGATCCGCCGCCAGCCTATAGTCTCCCTCAGAAGGAACGCAGCCAGCAGCGTGAGGATCATCGGCTCGATCAGGAACACGGCCGTGGCATCGGCCAGCGGCATGAAACGCAGCGCGGCGAAGAAGGCGAGCCCCGCCACCCCCAGACACGCCCCGCGCAGAAGATTGAGCCCGAGATGACGCGTCCTCAGGGCACCGGGACCGTCAATATACAAAAGCAACGGCAGGATCATCGCGGCCTGCGAGAAGAGACGCACCAAGGCCACCTCGCCCGCTGAAATGTCATGGGTGGTGACCAGGATTTTTCCGAAGGCGTCGAGCAACGGAATGATCGCCGACGCGACGACGAGAATGACGATGCCGCGGACGATCTCGGCGGGCGTATTCTCGAAGGTTTCGGCGAGTGAGGTCATGTTCGTCCATCGCACAATCGCGCTATGGCTGCCATGAGAAATGGAACGTCTTATGCCTTGGTCGAGAAAGAGATTCGAATGACCACAGTCCTGATCGATGCCGATGCCTGCCCGGTCAAGGACGAGGCGATCGAAATCGCCGTCCGGCACGGCGCCGACTCGGTGCTGGTCTCCAATGGCGGTATGCGTCCATCGCGCTATCCGGACGCCCGGATCGTCGTCGTGCCGGAAGGCGCGGACGCCGCCGACGACTGGATCGCCGAAGCCGCCAATCCGGGAGACGTCGTCATCACCGCAGACATCCCGCTGGCCGCGCGGGCTCTCGAAAAGGGCGCCGCCGCTCTCGGCCCGACCGGGCGCGAGTTCACCAGCGAATCGATCGGCACGGCCTTGTCGATGCGGGCGTTCAAGCAGCATCTGCGCGAGACCGGCGAGAGCAAGGGCTATAACGCCGCCTTCACGACCACCGACCGCTCACGCTTTCGCCAGACGCTCGATCTGGTGTTGCGGCGCACGGCGGCAAACGTCTGAAACGGCTCACAATTTCAGGTTCTTCCGCCCGCGTGTGTGCTTCTTCAACGCGCGCTGTTCCGCCTGGATGCGGATCGCCAGCGCGCCGGCGTTGAGCAGCGAGAACAGGATCGCGATCGCGTAGAGTCCGAAAATGGCCGGTAGCAGGAAGATTTCCAGCACCACGACGGCATAGTTCGGATGCGCCATAAAGCGATATGGCCCCTTTGTGACCAGCGCCTCCCCGTGCTTGACGATGATGCGCGTGGTCCAACGCCTGCCGATCGAGGCGAGCGTCCAGAAGCGCAGCAATTGAGTGAGCCCGAAGAGCCCGAGAAACACGAGATTGATCGGCTCGCCGAAGGCCGTGAGCCAGATCAGCCCCAGCCAAGCCGCGTGCAATGCGACCAGAAGCGAATATTGCGGCCCCGCCACCTCGAAGGCGCCCTCGCGCAGCAGCCGTTTGGTGTTGCGACGAGCGATCCCGAGCTCGATGGCCCGTTGCAGCGTCACATAAGCGAGGATCGCCGCCGTCGCCCAGACACTCGGGTAGGTCTCGACCACCTCAAGCATCGAGCCGCGCGAAACTGCCCGTGAAGCCGGGGCCGAGCGCCGAAACGAGATGCCGCCCGGCAAGCCCGGATTCCAGCTTGCGCTTCAGGACAAACAGGGCGGTCGGCGCCGACATGTTGCCGAAGTCGCGCAGCGTCTCGCGTTCGATGTTGAGCGCGCCCTGCGGCAGATCAAACGAGTTTTCGAGCGCCTGGACCACTTTGGTCCCTCCAGGATGAAAGACGAAGCCATCCAGATCATCGATCACTTCGCCATGTCGCGCCAGAAAATTCTCGACCGCCGGCCGCATCTTCTCGGTAACGAGGTCCGGGATCGAGGCGGAGAAGATCGCCCCGAAGCCGATCGGGTCGACCTGCCAGCCCATTATGTCGAGCGTATCCGGCCACAGATGCTCGCCAGCGGCGACGATCCGCGGCCCCGCCGCTTTGTCGCAGGTCAGCACCACGCCGGCCGCGCCGTCGCCGAACAGGGCGGTGGCGACGATATTGCTTTTCGTCAGTTCGTCGGAGCGAAAGGCTAGCGTGCAGATCTCCACCGCGACGACCAGCACCTTGGAGCCCGGATCGGCGCGGGCGAGCCGCGCGCCGAGCGAGAGGCCCGAGACACCGCCGGCGCAGCCGAGCCCGAACACCGGCACCCGGCGGATGTCAGGCCGGAAGCCCAGTGCGCCATGAGCGCGGGCTTCCAGCGACGGCGTGGCAATACCGGTCGAGGACACAGTGACGACGGTGTCGATGTCCTGCGGCTGGATGCCGGCGGCGGCGATCGCCTTTTCGGTGACTTCGATGAACAGCGCCGTGGCGCCCTCGAGATACGCCTCGGTCCGTTGCCGCCAATCCTGACGCGCGTGGAACCACTCGAACGGGCGGACCGAATAGCGCATGGCGATGCCGGTGCTCTCGAACACCGGGCGCAACCGCTCGAAGTCGCGAAACCGGTTGCCGAAAGTCTCGGCGGCGTGGGCGACCACCTCGCTCTGCGGCAGCGGATAGGGCGGCACGGCGGTGGCAAGGCCAGCAATGCGTGGAGAATGTTCAGACGGTGGGGCCAAGAGCAATCCGATCCGGATCGGGTATACTCCCCGCAAACGGCGAGCGGCCGTGTTTGTTGCGCAGACTGCTGACACGAAAACGCCACCGCACGCGACCAGTCGTGATCCCAGACGCCTTGACCCATGCAGTCTTCGACCCTCAAGACTGGTGTTCAAGGCGGCGAGCCGGAGCGAGGCCAATTGCTGCGGATACCCGAGGGAGGCTGCAAACTGGCCGTTTCATCGCGCTTCGAGCGACCATTGATCTACCGGCAGCTGCTGTGGACGCGGATCACCCATTGGGCCTGGACGCTCTGCCTGTTCTTCCTGCTCCTCTCGGGCCTGCAGATCTTCATGGCGCGGCCGGACCTTTATATCGGCCAGGAATCCGGTTTCGCCTATGACAACACCATCCTGTCGATCGGCGCCTTTATGGACGGCGCCGCGATGAAGGGCCGGACGATCCTCTTCGGCCAGGCCTTCGACACGACCGGCTGGCTCGGCGCCGTCTGGGAGGGCGACCGTCTGCAGCCGAAGAGCTTTCCGTACTGGCTGACCATCCCCGGCTACCGTGACCTTGCGACCGGCCGGGTCGTGCATCTGTTCTTCGCCTGGGGCCTTGCCATCACGCTTCTCGTCTGGCTCGTTGCCAGTCTGATCAACCGCCACGTCAAGGAGCTTCTTCCGACCGGCGCCGACATCCGTCACCTGCCGCGCGAGGCCGCCAACCACGCGCGGCTGCGCTTTTCCCGCGAAGCCCGCTACAACGCCTTGCAGAAGCTGTCCTATGCCAGCGTGCTGTTCATCGCCCTGCCGCTGATCATCGCGACCGGCCTCACCATGTCGCCGGGTGTGAACGCTGTCGCGCCGTGGATGCTGGATGTTTTCGGAGGCCGCCAGACCGCGCGCACGATCCACTTCGTCCTGATGCTGTATCTGGTTCTCTTCTTCGTCGTCCACATGGTCATGGTGGTCCTTGCCGGCCCCATCAACGAGCTGCGCTCGATGATCACCGGCTGGTACCGCACCGATCCGGAGTCCGAATGATGACCCGCTCTGAGCTCACCCGCCGGCGCTTCCTGACCGGGGCGACAATCGCCTCGACCGCGCCGCTCGCCGGCTGTTTCGACTTTCTTGGGGTCCGCGACAACGAAATCCGCGACGTCCTCGAAACCGCCAACTCCCTCACCTACAAGGTGCAGCGCTTCCTGCTCGGCTCGGACACCCTCGCCCGCGAGTTTTCCGAAAGCGAGATTCGCCAGCCGATGCGGCCGAACGGCTCGACCAACCCGCGCAGTCCGGCCTACCGCGCTCTCGCGGAAGCGGAGTTTTCCGATTATCGCCTGCCTGTCGACGGCCTCGTCGAGAAACCGCTCAGCCTCTCGCTCAACGAACTCCGCAACATGCCGGCCCGCACACAGATCACCCGGCACGACTGCGTCGAGGGCTGGAGCTGCATCGCCAAATGGACCGGCACGCCGCTCGCCGCCGTGCTCGATCAGGCCGGCGTCAAGCCGCAGGCGCGCTTCGTGGTGTTCGAATGCTTTGATTCGATGGGCAGCGGGTTCCTGCGCCCGATCGAATATTACGAATCGATCGACCTCACCGACGCTCGGCATCCGCAGACGATCCTCGCCTATGGCATGAACGACAAGACCCTGCCGATTTCCAACGGCGCGCCACTGCGCGTACGGATCGAGCGGCAGCTCGGCTACAAGATGGCGAAATACATCCGCACTATCCGCGTCACCGACACGCTCGACGGCTATGGCCGGGGCGGCGGCGGCTATTGGGAGGACAATGGCTACGAGTGGTTCGCCGGGATTTGAAAATCCTATCCGCGGGCGATTTTCCCCAAAGTTTGGCCCTTTGATCCGGTTGCCGGCACTAAGATCGGCGATCTTTGTGTCATTGCTTTCCGAATGCGAGAATATTTTCTTAAGTTTGGATGACTACTTTGACTTCCCTAGGGTGAGGATTCGACTGGGAGGGCCGCGACGTGGTGACGATGGATCTAAGCGACACCAAATTCGCGAACCAGTTGCTGGAGCATCTCGTCATCCCGACATTCGTGCTGGACGCGTCCGGCCATGTGATCATCTGGAATCGCGCTTGCGAAAAGCTGACCGGCGTCTGTGCCTCAGCGGTTCTTGGCACCAAACGGCACTGGTCTGGCTTCTATGAGGACCGTCGGCCTTGTCTAGCCGATCTGGTGCTGGAGGTTACGGGATCGGAAAGGGTAGAGGCTCTCTATACCGTCGACCGTAGCGACCGGCGGCAATCCGATGAACAGGCGAAAGAGGGCCGCTTTAGCGTTCTCGCCGCGGAAAACTGGTGTGTTTTACCGAATGGCTCCGGCCGTCGCTATCTTGCGATAGATGCGGGTCCGGTTTTTGACCAGAGTGGGACGCTGATTGCCGTCGTTGAAACGCTCCGTGACATCACGCCTCAGAAAAATGCCCAGGACGCGCTTGAGACTCTGGCGAGCCAAGATGGCCTTACTGGTCTGGCCAACCGGCGCCGCTTCGACGAACATCTCAAGGAAGAGTGGCTTCTCGCGATCAATTCGGGGACCGAGCTCTCGCTTCTCATGCTCGATATCGACCACTTCAAACCGTACAACGACTCCAGCGGACACCAGCGCGGCGATGAGTGCCTGCGGCAGGTGGCCAAGCTTCTTGTCGCGGAGACGCGCCAAGATTCCGATCTCGTCGCCCGCTACGGGGGAGAGGAATTCGTGGTCGTTCTACCCGGCGCCTCGTATGGCGAGGCGATGAAAATTGCACGGCGTATTCTCGCGACCATGCGGGATGCGGCCATACCGCATCCGGCTCCAAGCTGCCCGACCACGGTTACCCTCAGCATCGGCGTAGCCACCAAGGGGCAAAGCGCGAACTCGCTCGAACAGCTGATCGCAGTCGCCGATGCCTCGCTTTATCGCGCCAAGCAGAGTGGCCGAAATCGAATCGTCGCGAATTTTACCGCTGCCGCGTGATGGCAACCTGATTACAACGGAATGTTGTCGTGCTTCTTCCAGGGGTTGTCGAGATCCTTGTTGCGGAGCATGGCCAGCGCCCGCGAAACCCGGCGGCGGGTCGAGTGCGGCATGATCACCTCGTCGACATAGCCGCGCTCGGCGGCGACGAAGGGCGACAGGAACCGCTTCTCATAGGCGGCGGCATGGGCGGCGATCTTGTTCGGATCGGCGGCATCCTTGCGGTGGATTATCTCCGCCGCGCCCTTGGCTCCCATCACCGCGATCTGCGCCGTCGGCCAAGCATAGTTGATGTCGCCGCGAAGATGCTTCGAGGCCATCACGTCATAGGCGCCTCCGAACGCCTTGCGGGTGATCACCGTGACCTTCGGCACCGTCGCCTCGGCATAGGCGAACAGGAGCTTGGCGCCGTGCTTGATAAGGCCACCATATTCCTGCGCGGTGCCCGGCAGGAAGCCCGGCACGTCGACGAAGGTGACGACGGGAATCGAGAAGCAGTCGCAAAAACGCACGAAGCGCGCGGCCTTGCGGCTCGCATCCGCGTCGAGGACGCCGGCGAGCACCATCGGCTGGTTGGCGACGATGCCGACGGTGCGACCCTCGATCCTCCCGAAGCCGGTCACGATGTTGCCGGCAAAGGCTTGCTGGATCTCGAAGAAGTCGCCCTCGTCGACCGTCTTCCGGATCAGTTCTTTCATGTCGTAGGGCTTGTTGGCGTTGTCGGGGATCAGCGTGTCGAGGGAGCGATCCTCCTCGAACACCGACTGAGTGAAGTCGAGTTCGGGCACCGGCGAGGTGTTCGATGCCGGCAGGAAGTCGATCAGCCGGCGCATCTGCAACAGCGCGTCGACGTCGTTGTCATAGGCGCCGTCGGCGATCGAGGATTTGACCGTGTGGACCGAGGCGCCGCCGAGTTCCTCGGCGGTCACGGTTTCGTTGGTCACGGTCTTCACCACGTCCGGCCCGGTGACGAACATGTAGGACGTGTCGCGGACCATAAAGATGAAGTCGGTCATCGCCGGCGAATACACGTCGCCGCCGGCACAAGGCCCCATGATCACCGAGATCTGCGGGATGACGCCCGAGGCCAGGACATTGCGCTGGAATATCTCGGCATAGCCGCCGAGCGCGGCGACGCCCTCCTGGATGCGCGCGCCGCCGGCGTCGTAGAAGCCGATGATCGGCGCGCGGTTGCGCAGTGCCAGATCCTGGACCTTCTGGACCTTTTCGGCATGGGCCTCCGACAAGGAACCGCCGAAGACGGTAAAATCCTTGGCGAAGACGAAGACAGTGCGGCCGTTGACGGTGCCCCAGCCGGTGACGACGCCATCGCCGGGGATCGTCTGCTCGGCCATGCCGAAATCCGTCGCCCGGTGCTGGACGAACATGTCGAATTCCTCGAACGAGCCCTCGTCGAGAAACACCGTGAGACGCTCGCGAGCGGTCAGCTTGCCCTTTTCGTGCTGGGCATCGATGCGCCTTTGCCCGCCGCCTTGCCTCGCCCGTTCGCGCCGGACTTCCAGTTCGGCCAGCATCTCGTGCATCTTTCGTCCCCCTGCCCGCTCGGCTTTGATGTCGGCCGATGCGCCTGCCTCACGCCATCATCATACCCGGATAAATGCATCGAACGACGCCGGCAATCGGCGGTAAGTCGAATAGGCCGAGGAATGCGAAAGCGATACGCCCTTTTGCGCTACGTGCGCCCCAGGAAAACCGCCGCGACGCGCATCTCCTCCCAGCGCTGGCCGCGGCGCGCCGCCGCCTCCGCGTCGGCGCCCCATTGTTCGATGTTCCAGTCCTCGTCCAGATGCCCCAGCGACCACGCTTCCTTGGCCGACAGTCGGCCTTCGGCGACCGCGAGCGCGAGCAGGGCCGAGCCGGTGAGCGTCGTCGCTTGATGCATCGCGGCGATGCAGAACGGATCGTCGATCTTCGTCAGCCAAGTACGAAACGCCTCCACCGAGGCCGGCGGCTGCGCGACATGCATGACGCCCTCGGCGAGGACGAAGCGGCCGCCGAAGCTATCCTTGGCCCAATCGAGAATCGGGTCCCAACCCTCGCGCTGGCGCTGCACGAGACGTTCGGGCGAACCGGCGCGATAGAACAAGAGATCGGTCTCGACATAGCGGCCGATATCGTCGCGCACCGGCGCCGGATCGTCGGCGATCGCCTCGATCACGGTGTTGACCAGCCGGGTCATCGGCATGGTCGCCGGATCGATGCGTTCGCGCTGCGCCTCCCATTCGGCCGCGAGTATTTCCGCCGCGGCAGGAAGCGGCACGGCCAGCGGGCGACGGCCTGGCGTCTTGACCGGGCGACCGTCCAGCAGAACGGAGAACCCGCCAGCGGCTTCGGCCAGCGTAACGGTTTGATAGAACCGTTTGGGCAGTCCGGATCGACCCGTTCCGGTGGTCATCGCGTCTCTCCTGTCGTCATGGCGAGTGCCGGCCCCGTCGCGGCATCAGTCGACCGCCACGCGTCGGCCGCGGTTCGCCAGGAGCGGATCGCCGAGCAGCCAAATGTCGATCATCAACCCGAGTTCGTCGACCGTCTCGGCAACGGCGTCAGCGCCGGAGGCGAGCAGCGGGGCGGCTTCGTGTGTGCCCCAGGCGACGCCCAGCGCCGACGCGCCGGCCATCCTCGCCATTTCGATATCGAAGACGGAATCACCGACGACGAGCGCATGGCAAGGATCCAGCCCGAATTCGGCGCAGCACTCCTCGACCATGGCCGGATGCGGCTTGGAAGGGCAATCGTCGGCGGTCCGCACGGCGTGGAACTCCATGCCATGCGTCTCGCAGATCGCGGCCACGCCGCTACGCGACTTGCCAGTCACCATGGCGAGCAGGACGTCCTCGCGGGCCGAAAGCCGATCGATCAGCGCCTTCATGCCCGGAAACAGTGTCTCGCGAAACCGCTCGTCCGCCCGCGATTCGCGAAAAGTCCGGCGGTAGCCCTCGACCATCGCAGCAAGCAATGGCGGCTCGGCGGCGGGATGCAGGCGGCCGATCGCGACGTCCAGCGACAGGCCGATGATGCCCCGCGTTTCCGCGTCCTTCGGCTCCGGCAGGCCATGCTCGGCAAAGACCCGCCGCATGATGTCGCAGATCAGGCCGCAGCTATCGGCGATGGTGCCGTCGCAATCGAACAGAACCGCCCGCATCAGTCGCCCAACGCGCCTTCGTCGAAGCCGAAGAGATTGAAGGTCTGCACCATGTGCGGCGGCAGCGGCGCGATCTGATCGACGACACCGCCATCCGGATGCGGAATGACGATGCGACGCGCGTGCAGATGCAGCCGCTTCTGGACGCCGCCGGGAAACTCCCAATTGGTGTCGTGCTCGAAATATTTCGGATCGCCGAGGATCGGATGCCCGATATGGAGAGCGTGGACGCGCAGCTGATGGGTCCGCCCCGTATAGGGCTCGAACTCGACCCAGGCAAAGTTCTGGGCAAGATTTTCGATCACCCGGTAATGGGTCAGTGCGTGGTCGGCCCCCTCCTCGCCGTGTTTGGCGACGCGCATTCGGTCGCCGTCCTCCGTCTGCTCTTTGACAAGGAAGGTCGAGATGCGCCCGTCCCGTGGTGTCGGGACGCCTTTGACGACCGCCCAATAGACCTTTTTGGTGTCGCGCTCGCGAAACGCCTTGGTCAGCGCAGTCGCGGCGCCGCGCGTGCGGGCAACGACGAGGACACCGGACGTGTCGCGGTCGAGGCGGTGGACGAGGCGGGGCTTCTCGCCCTTGCGGCTGCGCCATGCCTCCAGCATCTTGTCGACATGCCGGGAGACGCCCGAGCCGCCCTGGACGGCAAGGCCGGCCGGCTTGTTGAAGACATAGACCTTGGCGTCCTCGTAGATCAGCATCTGCGCCAGCACGTCGCCATCGTGCTGGTCGCGGATCGTGTTGCGGGTCAGAGGGCCGACCTTGCCCCGTGCCGAGTCGGTTCCCATCGGCGGCACGCGGACCATCTGCCCCGCGAGAACGCGCGTGTCCGACTTGGCGCGGCCGCCGTCGACCCGCACCTGGCCCGAACGCAGCAGCTTCTGCAGATGACCGAAGCCGAGGCCCGGATAGTGCAGCTTGAACCAGCGGTCGAGGCGCAGGCCGGCCTCGTCCTCCTCGATCCGTCGCTGTTCGACAGACGCCATCGTCTTTTCCTTTGCTTGGCTTGCCTCAGCCGCCATCAGACCAGCCCCCGTGCCGCCGCGAAGCCGGCAAACAGCGCCGCGATTCCCGCCACCACGGAACCGATGACGTAAAACGCCGCCCATCCGAGCGCCCCGCGCTCATAGAGTGCCACGGCATCGAGTGAGAAGGACGAGAAGGTGGTGAACCCGCCCAGCAGCCCGACGGCGAGGAACAGCCGCAATTCGTTCGACGCACCGAAGCGGCGCGCGACCATCTCCATCACGATACCCATCAGGAATGATCCGGAGACGTTGACGAAGACCGTACCGAACGGAAAATTCGGACTGAGAAGACGAAGCGCCGCAAGGTTCGACAAGTGTCGAAGGCTCGAACCGATCGCGCCGCCCGCGGCAACGAGGATGAGGTGATACATGCCGCCTCTATAGCCGCCCCATCGAAGTGAGGCTAGCCGCGCGGGGGCGGCGCCGAGCTCAGATTGCCGGCGCCGCCGCGAACCGTGACGGAACCGCTACTCCGCGGCCTCTGCTTCGGCCTTTGCCTGCTCAAGGAACGGCTGCCGCCGTTCGGCATGGAGCCCGCGCATGGTCGACCAGCACAGTGCCAGGAGCAGGAACGCGAACGGAAAGCCCGTCGCGATCGCCGCCCCCTGGAGCGCAGCGAGCCCGCCGCCGACCAGCAGAGCGATCGCCACCAGGCCTTCGAAGGTCGCCCAGAATATCCGTTGCGGCACCGGCGCGTCGATCTTGCCGCCGGCCGTGATCGTATCGATGACCAGCGAGCCGGAGTCGGACGAGGTGACGAAGAACACAATCACCAGGACGATGCCCAAAAAGGATGAGATCGACGTCAGCGGCAATTGGCCGAGCATGACGAAGAGTTTCACTTCGAGCGCCGCGTCGACGATGCCCGCGAAGCCGTCGATCGTCTCGGTTAGGGCCGTCCCGCCGAATACCGTCATCCAGATGATCGAGACGACGGTCGGGATGATCAGGACGCAGGTCAAGAACTCCCGAATGGTGCGGCCGCGCGAGACCCGCGCGATGAACATGCCGACGAAGGGCGACCAACTCATCCACCAGGCCCAATAGAAGCTCGTCCAGCCCTGTCTGAAGTTGTCGTCGACGCGGCCGAACGGATTGGAGAGCGGGATGACCTCGCGTATATAGGCAACCGAATTGCCGAAGATGCCACGAACGATATCCATGGTCGGCCCGACCAGGAAGATGAACCCCAGCAAGAGCAGCGCGAGACCCATATTGATCTCGGACAGCCGTTTCACTCCGGCATCGAGGCCGGCAACGACAGAAGCCAGTGCGACGCAGGTAATCAGTACGATCAGCACGATCTTGCTGAGCGTCGTCGCGGGAACGCCGAAGAGATAGTTCAGTCCGGCGACTGCCTGCTCCGCGCCGAGACCGAGGGACGTGGCGAGACCGAACAGGGTTGCGAAGACGGCCAGCGTATCGATGATGTGACCCGGCCAGCCCCAGACGCGTTCGCCCAGCAGCGGGTAGAAGGCCGAGCGCATGGTGAGTGGCAGGCCCCAATTATAGCTGAAGAAAGCCAGTGCCAGGGCGACCACCGCGTAGATCGCCCAGGGGTGGAGCCCCCAGTGATAGATCGTCGCGGCCATGCCGAGCCGGCGGGCGGCCTCGGTATCGCCGGCAGCGCCACCGAGGGGCGCCCAGGAATCACCTGAGAGCGAGGTGGAGAAATGCGAGATCGGTTCCGAGACGCCGTAGAACATCAGGCCGATGCCCATACCGGCCGCGAACAGCATCGCGAACCAGCCGAAATAGCCATATTCCGGTTTGGCATCCTTGCCGCCCAGCCGGATCGAGCCGTAGGGCGAGACGATGAGAAACAGGCAGAACAGTACGAAAATGTTGCCCGCGATGAGGAAGACCCAGTCGAAATTCGCGGTCAGGGCAGGACGCAGCCAGCCGAAGAAATCGTCGGCGACGGTCGGAAACAGCAGCGTGAAAGCGACGAAGGCGATGATCAGTCCGGCGGAAACCGGGAACACCGGATTGTGGATATCCAGACCGTATTTCCGCAAATTATCCTGCCCGACCTCATAGTCAGTGACGGAATGTTCGGCCAGCTGGCCAGGTTCGAGCGACATCGAAACCTCACTTTCAGATCGATACTGGAATTGGATCGTAAAGAAATACAGTAGTCCTTACGAATGTGGTCTCACCAACACCTTGCCACAGATCGAGCCTTCCCGCACCTATTGTGTGCGTCGCGGGCAGAACTAGTCAGATATTTCCGACGTGTCAGCTTTCCAGACTGCGTTTCGCACGAAGGTCGGCCCAATATCGAAGACGTTCGCCGATTGAAACCTCTGCCCCCCGCTCAGTCGGGCGGTAGAAAACCGGCCGTCCCATGTCTTCGGGGAAATAGCTCTGCCCAGAAAACGCGTTGGGCGCGTCGTGATCGTAGGCATAGCCGGCGCCGTAGCCCTCCGAGCGCATCAGCGTCGTCGGGGCGTTGAGGATATGCTTGGGCGGCAACAGCGAACCGTGTTCCTTTGCGGCGCGCATCGCCGCCTTGTAGGCCACATAGACCGCGTTGGATTTCGGCGCGGACGCCAGGTAGACGGCCGCCTGGGCCAGCGCCAATTCGCCCTCCGGCGAGCCGAGATAGTCGTAGGCGTCCTTGGCTGCGAGCGCGATGCCAAGCGCCCGCGGATCGGCCAGCCCGATATCTTCAGCCGCCATCCGCACCAGCCGGCGCCCGAGATAGAGCGGATCCTCGCCGGCATCGAGCATTCGGCAAAGCCAGTAGAGCGCTGCGTCCGGGTCCGATCCACGCACCGATTTATGCAGAGCGGAGATCAGGTTGTAATGACCGTCCTGGCCCTTGTCGTAGACCGGCGCCCGACGTTGGACGATGTCCTGCAAGCTGGCCGCGTCGAAGATCTCGCCCGTCCGGCCGGCACGCCAGATCTCCTCCGCCAATGTCAGGACTGCGCGCCCATCGCCATCCGCCATCCGCAGCAGCACCGCCCGCGCTTCCTCGTCGAGCGGCAAGGGTCGGCTTTCCGCCCCCTCGGCCCGCAGGAGCAGCTTGGCAAGACTCTCCGGCCCGTGCGGGCAAAAGGTGAGGACCCGGGCCCGCGACAAGAGCGCGGCATTGAGCTCGAAGGACGGGTTTTCGGTCGTGGCGCCGACGAGGACGACCGTGCCGTCTTCCATCACCGGCAGGAACGAATCCTGCTGCGCCCGATTGAAGCGATGGATCTCGTCGACGAACAGCAGCGTTCGCCTGCCGTTGGATCGGCGCAGACGCGCCGCTTCGAAGACCTTCTTCAAGTCCGCGACGCCGGAAAAGATTGCCGAGATCTGCTCGAAAGCATAATCGACTTCATTGGCGAGAAGCCGTGCAACGGTGGTTTTGCCGGTGCCGGGTGGCCCCCAGAAAATCATGGAGCCGAGACTCCCGGTCGCGAGCATGCGCGACAGCACGCCGCCCTCCCCGGTCAGATGCTCCTGACCGACGACCTCCACAAGCGCGCGCGGCCGCAGCCGGTCAGCCAGCGGCCGCGAGGGATCGTCGGCCGGCGTCTGCACGCCCTTCCCTGTGCGGGTCGATGGCCCCGGATCGCCGCCGCCAAAGAGATCTGCCAAGTCAGCGCACCATTTGGGTCATGCGACGACCGTCCCGCTCGACTTCGAACTGCCAGCCGCGATAGCGCCGTATCAGCATTTCCTGCAATGACTTCGTCGAGGCAATGACGTCGCCGTTGACGGTCAGAAGAATATCGTTCGGCCGTAAGCCGAAGCGCTGCGCGAGTGATCCGCGTTCGACGGCGACCACGACGACCCCGGTCTTGTCCGCCGGTAGGCCCCGCTCCTCGGCGACGCGCGGCGACAGGTTGAGCACCGTCGCGCCGGAAAACGGGTTGTTGCCGGACAGGTTGCGCTCGTCGCGCGGCGGGTTTTCGGGAGCCGCTTGCAGCGGGAGATCGATGGTTTCCCGATCCTCGCCACGCAAAACGCTCACCTTCGCCGTGCGCCCGACGCCAGCTGTCGCCAGCCGGTAGCCGAGGGCATCGGGATTGTTGATCGCAAAGCCGTCGACAGACAAGATGACGTCACCGACCGTGATGCCGGCCTCTGCGGCCGGGCTATCCTTCATCACCGCCTGTACCAGCGCGCCTGTCGGCCGAGGAAGACCGAGCGCATCGGCGATATCGGGCGTGACCGAGGCGAAGGTTGCGCCGACATAGGGACGCTCGAACCGCCCGCCCGCCTTGGCGGCGCGCTGGAAGCTCGCCACCATGTTGGAGGGAATCGCGAAGCCGATGCCGTTAGAGCCGCCGGAACGCGAAAAGATCGCCGTATTCACGCCCACCAGCCGCCCCTTCATGTCGATCAGGGCGCCACCGGAGTTGCCCGGATTGATCGCCGCGTCCGTCTGGATGAAGAAGCCGAAATCGTTGACGCCGATATGGTTGCGCGCCAGCGCCGAGACGATACCGGTGGTGACAGTCTGGCCGATGCCGAACGGATTGCCGATCGCCAAGACCAGATCGCCGATTTCCAATTCGTCCGAGTCGGCGATCGGCAGCGAGGGGAACGGCCCGGCTCCGTCGATCGCAAGGATCGCCAGATCGACCTTCTTGTCCTTGAGAAGAACCTTCGTTTCGAATTCGCGGCCGTCGCTAAAAGCAATCTTCACCTCGTCGGCGTTCTCGACGACATGGTTGTTGGTAACGACGAGGCCAGATGAATCAATGATCACACCGGAACCGAGCGCCGACTCCATGCGTGGCCGATCATCGAATCGTCGGCCAAAAAATTGGCCGAAGAAGGGATCGTTCGCGAAGGGTGATTGCCGTGTAGGGACCACACGCGCGGCATAGACGTTGACGACGGCCGGCGCCGTTTCCTTGACGAGCGGCGCGAAAGAGAGATCGATTTCCGCCCGACTTGCAGGCACGGTCGTGGCCGCGACAGTGTCGGAGGCCGGGACGCGTTCGTGATAGGGGGAAGCCCGTCGATCTTGCTCGGGCGAGGACAGCGGCACGTTCAAGCTGTTACCGGCACGGTCCGGCGCCTGCTCACCGAGCAATCCGCCGAGCCAACTGCCAACACTCCAGCCGTGATCGGCCCCCAGAGTTGGCGAGGCTGCTAGAAAGGTCGCGATCAAAGCGACCCATAAGACCTGTTGCGACCGCATCACCCGCCTGTCGTTCCTCGCCGACTCGCCTTTGGAAGTCGGCCCCGGTTTAAACCAGACGAGAGCCATGAAAAAGGGGCCTTATCGAGGCCCGTCAGAGTGCTGATAGACCCCGTCGATTTTCGGCGGGGTTTTGTTTCGAGCGGCGAAGTTTGTCTGATCGGGTTCGTGATGCGGTGCCGGTTGGGCGTGTTGGCGCAGCTCCGGCGTGGGGCTGGCTTTGCGGCGAGCGCCATCGCGATCTTCTTGATGTTTTGGGGGGCGGCCGCTTCAAAAGCGGCCGCCCCCTTCCCGTCTGAGCTCCGGCCTATTCCGAAGACGGAATGCCGGGCCGATACTTTACTTCTTGCCGGCGACCGCGGCGACTTCAGCAGCGAAGTCGGTCTCTTCCTTTTCGACCCCTTCGCCGAGCGCGAAGCGCTCAAAGGCGACGATCTTGGCAGGAGCCCCGAAACCTGCTTCCGCCTCGGCCAGCGCCTTCTCGACGGTCAGATCCGGGTTGATGACGAAGGCCTGCTTGAGAAGAACGACCTCCTCGTAGAATTTGCGCAAGCGTCCTTCCACCATCTTCTCGATGATGTTCTCCGGCTTGCCCGACTGGCGCGCCTGCTCGACGAAGATCGCCCGCTCCCGATCGACAGTGGTGGCGTCGATCTCTTCAGCGGACAGTGCCAGCGGATTGGTCGCGGCGACATGCATGGCGACCTGACGGCCGAACTGGTTCAGCGCTGCCTTGTCGCCGGCCGATTCGATCGCCACGAGAACGCCAAGCTTGCCGAGACCGTCGACCACCTGATTGTGGATGTAGGTCGCCACGACGCCTTCGCCGACGCTCAGCATCGTCGAACGGCGCAGGGCCATGTTCTCGCCGATCGTGCCGATGGCATCCTTGATCGTGTCGTTCACGCTCTTGGACGAACCCGGATAGGTCGCCGCGCCGACCGCCTCGACAGAGCCATCGGTCGTCAGGGCGACGTTGGTGATATCGCGCACGATCGACTGGAAAGCGTCGTTGCGGGCGACGAAATCGGTTTCCGAATTCACCTCGACGACAACGGCCTTGGAACCCTCGGCCGCGACCCCGACGAGCCCTTCGGCGGCCGTGCGGCCAGACTTCTTGTCCGCCTTGGCGATGCCCTTGGTGCGCAGCCAGTCGACCGCCGCTTCCATGTTGCCGTCGTTCTCGGCCAGAGCGGTCTTGCAGTCCATCATGCCGGCGCCGGTCAGGTCGCGCAGCTCTTTGACCATTGAAGCGGTGATTGCCATGTTTGCCTCTTCAGAAATAATTGGGCGCACCGGCTCGATGGGAACGGGTGCGCCGGACATGTGGCGCCTCGGTTACGGCACCTTGGTGGGTCGATTCGCGGCCGCGAGAGCCGGGCAAAGAAAAACGGGAGCTGGTTTTCGCCGCCTCCGCTCTCTCATTCGATGCGATCACGATGCCGGCGTTGAACCCGTGCGGTCCGAATTCGGCGTGATCTTCGCATGCCTCCTGAAAATCGATCCGGACTTTCAAACAGGACCATGCGTCCGTTTGCTCATGCAACGCTTAAGAGCGCCTCGCGTCCAGCCGGACGCAAAATGGACGCTCTCACATTTTGGTTGAGCACCAGAATGATCCAAAAACCGGATTCCACTCTGGCTCCGATGCTCGAGGGCAGTGTCCCGGCGTCAACCACGCCGGAACCCTTGCTCTTCGACATTTGCTCAGGCGCTAGCCGCCTCGGTCTTCTCGTCGCCGGCGGCAGCAGCGACCGGCTCTTCGGCGGTGGCTGCAGCCGGAGCCGCTTCTTCGCTTGCCGGGGCAGCTTCTTCGTTCGCCGGGGCAGCAACCGTCTCTTCCTCGATCACCTCCTCGACAGGTGCTTCTTCGAGCGCACCGATGTCGACGCCGGAATCGCCCTGCTGGCGGGCGATACCGTCCACCGCCGACCGGGCGATGAGGTCGCAGTAGAGGGTGATCGCGCGAGCGGCGTCGTCATTGCCCGGGATCGGGTAATCGATCGATGCTGGATTGCAGTTCGAATCCACCACCGCGACGATCGGGATATTCAGCCGCTTGGCCTCCTCGATCGCGATCGACTCCTTGTTGGTGTCGATGATGAAGATCATGTCCGGGACGCCACCCATGTCACGGATACCGCCGAGCGCCCGGTCGAGCTTATCGCGCTCACGCTGCAGCGTCAGGCGCTCCTTCTTGGTGAAGCCCTGGGCCTCGCCAGCGAGCATCTCGTCGAGCTTGCGCAGGCGCTGGATCGACTTGGAGATGGTGTTCCAGTTGGTCAGCATGCCGCCGAGCCAGCGGGCGTTGACGTAGTACTGGGCCGAACGCTGCGCCGCGTCAGCGATGATGTCCGACGCCTGGCGCTTGGTGCCGACGAAGAGCACGCGGCCGCCACGGGCGACCGTGTCAGAGACCGCCTGCAGAGCGCGGTGCAGAAGCGGCACCGTCTGCGCGAGATCAAGAATGTGGATATTGTTGCGCGCGCCGAAGATATAGGGCGCCATCTTCGGGTTCCAGCGGTGAGTCTGGTGGCCGAAATGGACGCCCGCTTCGAGAAGCTGGCGCATGGAATAGTCTGGCAATGCCATGGTATGTTTCCTTTACCGGTTGAGCCTCCACGGAAAGAAGCGGCCGGATGCCGCCACCGGTGGATTGCGTCGTTCGAGCAGAACTCGACCGTCGAAACCCGACTTCCGTGTGTGGAATGGACGCGCCGATACACCAAAAGCCGCGACGAGGCAAGCCAGGCGCGCGTTCGACGCCTGCCTCTAGCGGCGCGTCGTTGCTACGCTTCCTCGGTTCAGGGGCAGGCAGGCATTCCAAGAAGGTCGAGGCTCGCGAGGCCGCCGGCCAAGGTGTAGCCGTCATAGGTCAGCACCAGATCATCGGAAACTCCATTCTCGTAAAGCGTATAGGCCGTCTCGAAGATCGGCAGGCCGTCAGGGTCGCTATCGGAATTGTAAAAGGATTCGCTGATACGCCAAGCAGCGAGACCGCTCAGTTGGTCAGTCGGAGACGCGCCCCGGTCGCCTGGAGCCGCCTCCGCCACCTTCGCGCCGCGCTTCGCGGCAGACGCCGGAACCGGCGCAATCACTGCGGTGCTGGTCAAAAGCTTCTCGGCCTCCTCGTCGCCATCATAGAGCCGTGTCTCGACGATCCGAGCGCCGGCCTTCGCCTGTTCGATCAGGACGATCGTATGCTGCATCGGAAACAGGGACTTCGGCACTTCGATGGTCCGGACCTTGGGGGCAGTCAAGGCGATCCGTGTTACGTCGCCTCGCGTCGACGCAGTACCAATCACGGCATTTTCCGGACTGGCATCGATGAAGGTCTTGGTCTCGAAGTCGAAACGCTCGCCGTCGGCGCTTTCGGTGGAGCGCGTCTGCTGATCGGTGACGATCAGTTCCTGCTCCTGCTGGAAGCGCGCCACGAAGCGATAGTCGAGGTCGTAGGTGTCGCAAGTCTTCCGGCGCATCTCGATCGCGATCCGGCCCTGCGCGTCGACTAGGTCGCTATCCCCCTCACGCATCGACAGGTCGTAAGAGGCCCGGTGCGGCACCAGTTCCTGCGCCGAGGCAATGGCGGGAAGCGCCCCGACGAAACTGATCAAAAGCGGAAGGGCTGTCGCTCGCATGACGGGACGATCTTTCGCTGGATCGACGGATGGGCTACCGATCGATCGGATTTCGCAGCGCCCTATTCCGTGGGCCGTGGTGGGCGATCTACCCATCCGGCGCTCCTATCCCTGAAGACGAAGGAAGACAATATCATGGCCGATTCGATCGAGACCCGCCTGCGCGCCGCGGATGTGACTCTGCCGGAGGCGGCGGCCCCCGCCGCGAACTACGTTCCCTATGTCATGCATGGCCGGCTCCTGCAGACATCGGGCCAGCTTCCAATCGACGATGGCAAGCTGGCCGTCGTCGGCAAGCTCGGCGCCGGCGTCTCGCTGGAAGAGGGTCAGGCGGCGGCGCGCCTCTGCGCGATCAACATTCTCGCGCAGGCCAATGCCGCGCTCGGCGGCGACTGGCGCCGGGTGAACCGGCTGCTGAAGCTGACCGTGTTCGTGGCGAGCGACGCCAGCTTCACCGAACAGCACAAGGTCGCCAACGGCGCGTCGGATTTCCTGGTCGAGATTCTCGGCGACAAGGGCCGCCATTCGCGCTCGGCGGTTGGTGTCCCGGCGCTGCCCCTGGACGCCGCGGTCGAAATCGAAGCGCTTTTCGAGATCGATTGACATGATCGCCCGCTACAGCGGTCCGCTCGGCTGGCTGGTCGAGCGGCCGATCGCCCACCGGGGACTGCATGACGGCAATCAAGCCGTCGCCGAGAATTCAATTCCGGCGGCACAGGCGGCGATTGCGTCGGGCTGGGCGATCGAATGCGATGTCCAGCTCTCCGCTGACGGCACGCCTTATATTTTCCATGACGCGGCGCTCGACCGGCTCACCGGCCGCGAAGGCGCGTTTCGCGCGACCCGGGACGCCGCGATCCAGGAACTCGACCTCGCCGCCACCGGGGCCGGCATTCCGACAGTCTCGTCGTTTCTCGAGATGGTCGATGGTCGCGTTCCCGTGGTCATGGAGCTGAAAGGGCTCGATCCGGCCCGCGACGAAGGCTATTTCGATCGCCTCGGCCCGATCGTCGAAGCCTATGCCGGCCAGCTCGCGCTGATGTCGTTCGATTCGTGGCTCATCGGCCAAATGCTCGAAGCGCGCCCAAACCGCCCGATCGGCCTCACGGCCGAGGGTACCCGGCCCGAGGTTCTGGCGGCGCATCGGCAGATCTATGCAGACGGCTGCGACTTCTGCTCCTACAATGTCCATCACCTGCCGAACGCCTTCGTCGATTGGGTTCGGGGCGAGCACTGCGCGCCGGTGATCACCTGGACGGTCCGCACGTCTGAAGACGTCCGCCGCAGTCATGATTATTGCGACCAGATGACCTTCGAGGGCTTTACACCTGAGTCCTGAAGGCTTGCGTCGCGCCATCGGCGACATAACTCTCCGCCATGATGGAAAAGCCGCAGAGCGCTCCAGTCGAGGGCGACGACATATTCACGATCAGGATCGTCGATACGATCGGCGCGGTCGCGGCCGAGCGATGGGACGAGTTGGCGACAGTTGCGGTCGATTCGACTTCCGTCAACACACAAAAAACCACCATCAACCCGTTCGTTTCCCACGCATTTCTCAGCTCACTGGAAGACAGCGGAAGCGTTAGCCAACCGGCTGGATGGCTGCCTCAGCACTTGGTGCTGGAAGGCCCAAACGGGGAGCCGATCGCGGCCGCGCCGGCCTATCTGAAATCGCACAGCCAGGGCGAGTACGTCTTCGATCACGGCTGGGCCGACGCGTTCCAGCGGGCCGGCGGTCGCTATTATCCAAAGCTGCAGATGGCGGTGCCTTTCACCCCGGCGAGCGGCCCACGTCTTCTGGTCGGAGGCGGCGGTGGCGCGGCAACCCGCCGCATGGCGCTTGCCGAGGGAGCCAAGAGTTACGCCGCCAGGACCGGCGTGTCGTCGGTTCATGCGACCTTCCTGCGGCCGGACGATCGGGCTGCGTTTGAAGACGCGGACTGGCTGCACCGCACCGACCAGCAGTTTCATTTTCACAATCGCGGCTATGACAGCTACGAAGCCTTTCTCGGCACCCTCGCCTCGCGCAAGCGCAAAGCCCTGCGCAAAGAGCGGGCACAGGCGCTCATCAACGACATCTCGATCGAATGGCTGACCGGGCGCGACCTCACCGAGGCCGTATGGGACGCCTTTTACGCGTTCTACATGGACACCGGCAGCCGCAAGTGGGGTCGCCCCTATCTCAATCGCGAGTTCTTCAGCCTCGTCGGCGAGCGGATGGGCGCGCAGATCTTGCTGGTGATGGCCAAGCGCAACGACCGCTACATCGCCGGCGGACTGAATTTCCTCGGCCCCGATACGGTCTACGGCCGTAATTGGGGCTGCGTGGAAGATCACCCCTATCTGCATTTCGAGGTCTGCTACCATCAGGCGATCGACTATGCGATCGCACATGGTCTGGCGGTCGTCGAGGCGGGTGCCCAGGGGGAGCACAAGCTGGCCCGTGGCTACGAGCCCGTGACGACGCATTCGGCCCATTGGATCGCCCATCCGGGCCTGCGCCGCGCGATCGAGGACTATCTCGATCATGAACGCGCCGAGGTCGCGCGTGTCGGCGAGATTCTGGGCGGCCATACGCCTTACAAGAAAGATGCGTCCTGATGCGCGGCGAGCGGCACAGTCGACAAAAGCCGCGCGGTGCCGCATCTGTGGAAGCGATCCCCGCGCGTCAGGGGAGCACAGAGGGGAAGGATTTTCATGGACACCTATGACGACGGCAACATCTTCGCGAAAATTCTTCGCGGCGAACTCCCGAGCCAGACGCTCTACGAGGACGAGGCGGCTATCGCGATCATGGATGTGATGCCGGAGTCGAAGGGGCATTGCCTGGTCATTCCGAAGACACCCTCACGCAATCTCCTCGACGCCACGGACGAGACCTTGGCGAAGGTCGTGCCGGTGGTGGCGAAGCTCGCCCGCGCGGTCAAGAAAGCCTTCGACGCCGATGGTGTGCGGATCGCGCAGTTCAACGAGACGCCGGCGGGGCAGACCGTCTTTCACCTGCACTTCCATGTGGTGCCGATCTATGACGGGGTGCCGTTGAAACGTCATGCCGGCGGCATGCTCGACCAGGCTGTCCTCTCCGAGCAGGCCGACCGCATCCGCGCCGCCCTCGGCTGATTGTCCGCAACCTGGCCCGCAGATTGTGCTCAGGTCAGGACGGCGCCGCCAATGAGAATCGCCTCTGCGATGAGAATGGCGACCAGGACCCGCCGGCCCAACAGCAGGTAAGCCGCGAAGCCCGCCGCAAGAGCTCCGACCCGGATGAGCGGGGCGATCGCGGCGAGCGAACCGGTGGGAAACAGTACCAGCTGCGCGATTACGGCCGCCACCAGCGATGTCGCGATCGTCCGTGCAAAGGCCGCGAAGGGCGAGTGCTCGTCGATGCGGCCGGCCGACAGAACGCCGAGATAGCGCCATATGTCGGTGGGCAGCCATCCCGCCAAAAGGATGAAGACGAAGGGCCACCAGGGCTCGGCAATCGCGGTGAAGCTCAAATCACCCATCACGCGAGCCGCCACCCTTCGATGATCCGGCCGGCCAGATAGGCGACCGTCCCGCCGGCAATTCCAGCGACCAGGAGTTCGAAGCCGGGTATGAACCAATGGGCCGGCGGCAGAGCCGCCATTCCCGTGAACAGCGCAATACGGCCGGATGCTTCGCGAGCCGTTCCGAAGAGCGACGTCAGGAAATAGACCGGCGTCAGAAACGCCAGCGCGCCTGTCGCCAGGGCCGGCAATTGGCCCATCAAATTAAAAACAAGGGCGACGAGGACGGTGTTGATCGCCGTCAGGGTTACGGCGAAGGCGCCGAAGAAGACGGTGCGTTTGTCGCGCGGCACGGTCTCGATCCGCTCCATTGCGAAGATCCAGCCGGTTATCGCGACGAAATGCGACAGGAAGAGCAGCGTCCCGGTTCGGGTCTTCGGTCCTTTGATCACCGGCATCAGCGCGACGACCATCGGCATCATCCGCAACGACGACAGTCCGACCGCCAAAGCGGTCGCCGGAAGCGAGGCACCGGCGGTAATGGCGCCGACCAGAACGATCTTCGCCGGCAGCGCCCAGACCGTGGCGGTCATGAACGAGGCTTCGACCCAGGTCAGGCCGGCATCGCGGCAGAGTGCCGCGAAGCCCACAAAGGCGGCGGTCAGAATCAGCGCTGGCGGGCTGGCGATTCCCTTGATGCCCCGGAGCGCCCAGAACAGGGACGAGCGATCTCGTGCGGCTGTCTCACCATGCATGGTTCAGGTCTCTGGAAGGATGTGCACGAAAAAGGGGTCGCCGATGGAGCGACCCCTTTTGGATTTGCGGATCAGGAGGATTTGCGTGGGACCTTCGGCACGGTGCCGGGGCGTTTGCCGGGGCGCGACGCCACCACCGTTGCAAGCTCGCCTTCGGCGTCGCTCCCGCCGGCCGCATCGTCGTCATCCTCGGACGGAGCGTCGTCGAAGTCCGGTCCGTCGGCCGCGACCTTCACCCGCTTCTTCGCCTTGGACGAACGCTTCGGTTTGGGCGGAACCACGTCGGCGATCGCCTCCAGCTTCAGCTGCTTTTCACCGTCCTCCGCCTCGACGACGGTGACCTTGACCGTGCCACCATGCTTGAGCTTGCCGAACAATACCTCATCCGCCAGCGGCTTCTTGATGTGCTCCTGGATGACCCGGCTGAGCGGTCGCGCGCCCATATTCTCGTCATAGCCCTTGTTGGCCAACCAAGCGACGGCTTCCGGCGCCAGCTCGAAGGTCACACCGCGCTCGGAGAGCTGAGCCTCGAGCTGCATGACGAACTTTTCGACCACCTGATGAATCACTGGGGTCGGCAGTGCGCCGAACGGTATGATGGCATCGAGCCGGTTGCGGAACTCGGGCGTGAACAAACGATTGATTGCCTCCTCGTCCGCTCCGGTCCGTCTCGAATGTCCGAAGCCGATGTTGGCCTTGGCCATCTCCGACGCCCCGGCATTGGTCGTCATGATCAGGATCACATTGCGGAAATCGATCTGCTTGCCGTTATGATCGGTCAGCTTGCCGTGGTCCATCACCTGCAGAAGGATGTTGAAGAGGTCCGGATGGGCCTTCTCGATTTCATCCAGAAGCAGCACGCAATGGGGATGCTGGTCGACGCCATCGGTGAGCAGCCCGCCCTGGTCAAATCCGACATATCCCGGAGGTGCGCCAATCAGCCGCGAGACCGTGTGGCGTTCCATGTATTCCGACATGTCGAAGCGCAGCAGTTCCACACCAAGCGCCGACGCCAGTTGGCGAGCGACCTCGGTTTTGCCGACGCCGGTCGGACCCGAGAACAAATAGGAGCCGATCGGCTTGTCCGCCTCGCGCAGCCCGGCTCGGGCCAGCTTGATCGCCGAGGCCAAACCGTCGATCGCCGCGTCCTGGCCGTAGACCACCCGTTTCAGCTGCGCATCGAGATGAGCCAGAACGACCTCGTCGTCCTTGGAGACGGCCTTCGGCGGAATGCGCGCCATGGTCGCGACGGTCGCCTCGATCTCCTTCACTCCGATCTGCTTCTTGCGCCGGGATTCGGGCAACAGCATCTGCGAAGCCCCGGTTTCGTCGATCACGTCGATCGCCTTGTCCGGAAGCTTACGGTCGTTGATGTAGCGGGCTGACAATTCCACCGCCGACTTGATCGCGTCATTGGTGAACTTCACCCGGTGGAAGTCCTCGAAATAGGGCTTCAACCCCTTGAGGATCGATACGGTGTCGTCGATCGACGGCTCCTTGACATCGATCTTCTGGAAGCGGCGGACCAGCGCCCGGTCCTTTTCGAAGAACTGGCGGTACTCCTTATAGGTCGTCGAGCCGATGCAGCGGATCGCGCCCGAAGACAGCGCCGGCTTCAAGAGGTTCGACGCGTCCATCGCGCCGCCAGACGTCGCGCCGGCGCCGATGACCGTGTGAATCTCGTCGATGAACAGGATCGCGCCCGGATACTCCTCAAGTTCCTTGACAACCTGTTTCAGGCGCTCCTCGAAATCGCCCCGATAGCGGGTTCCGGCCAGCAGCGTTCCCATGTCGAGGGAAAAGATCGTCGCATCGGCGAGCACGTCCGGCACGTCGCCTTCGACCACGCGCTTCGCCAGCCCCTCGGCGATCGCCGTCTTGCCGACGCCCGGATCGCCGACATAGAGCGGATTATTCTTGGAGCGCCGACACAGCACCTGGATCGTGCGGTTGATTTCCTCGGCGCGGCCAATCAGCGGGTCGATCTTGCCCTTGCGCGCCTTCTCGTTGAGGTTCGAGCAATAGGCCGTCAGCGCATCCTGCGGCGTCTTGCGTTTGCTTTCCTCGTCCTGACCGACGGTCGATTGGTCCTCTTCCACGCCGCGGATAGGCCGGCTCTCGGTGACGCCAGGGCGTTTGGAAATTCCGTGCGAGATGAAATTGACCGCGTCGTAGCGGGTCATTTCCTGCTCCTGCAGGAAATAGGCGGCGTGGCTCTCGCGCTCGGCGAAAATGGCGACGAGCACGTTCGCCCCAGTCACTTCTTCGCGACCCGAGGATTGCACATGGATGACCGCCCGCTGGATCACCCGGTGGAATCCGGCGGTGGGCTTGGAGTCCTCGTCATGGCCGGTCACGAGATTGGCGAGTTCGGTGTCGATGTAAGTGGTCAGATTCCTACGCAGGATATCAAGGTCGACGCTGCAGCCCTGCATCACCGCAGCCGCATCCTTGTCTTCCAGGAGCGCCAGCAGCAGGTGCTCCAGGGTCGCGAATTCCTGTCGCCGCTCGTTTGCAAGTGTCAGTGCCTGATGCAGCGATTTCTCTAGGCTCTGCGAAAATGTCGGCAAGCTTCACCTCAGTTCTTTTCCATCACGCATTGCAGCGGATGTTGATGTTGGCGGGCGAAATCCATGACCTGCGTGACCTTCGTCTCCGCTACCTCGTAGGTAAAGACCCCACATTCGCCAACACCGTGGTTGTGCACATGCAGCATGATCCTGGTGGCTGCCTCGCGATCCTTCTGAAAGAACCGCTCCAGAACGTGAATGACAAACTCCATCGGAGTGTAATCGTCGTTCAGAAGCAGCACCCTGTAAAGGCTCGGCTTCTTGGTTTTCGGCTTTGTCCGCGTGATGACGGACGTTCCGCGCTCCGTATCGTCCTTATCCTGCCGACCGGCCTGAGCCTTGGCGGCCAAACCACCGCCGCGGGTCGGAAATGCGTCTTCGCTCAAATCAGCCACCATCGTCATCGCATCGTATGTATGTGCCGAAGCCGGGATTTTAAGACGGCTCGCGTTCGCGGCAAAGCATCATTGCGGGTTCATGTCGACCGCCGGCGATCGGCCCGACCAGGATAACGCAAAAAAGGCCCGGCAAGCCGCCAGGCCTTTTCGACATATTGCGTGGGGCTGGAGCCGTCCTTGCGGGCGGCTCACATGCAGAAAATCAGGCGGCGGCCTTCTTTTCGGCCGACTGGGCCGCCTGCTTGGCGGTACGGCTGCCCGCATCCGCGGCGGTCAGCGCCGTCTGCTCGAAAGGGTTGTAGGCCTGCTTGGCAAGGTCGGCATAGATCTCGCCAATCCGCGTCGCCTGAGAGACCCAGCTCTGATAGGCGGTCTTGGCGTAATCGGTCTGCAGCTCGATGCCCTTGTCCAGGGTCTTGGTCTTGAACAGCTTCTCCAGCATCTCGGCCTGCTGTTCGTAGGCGCGCTTGGTGAAATCCGACGTTTCCGCCGCGATCTGCTGAAATCCCTTCGTCACGACGGACGCCGACCTGACCGCGTTGTCCATGGCTTCCTGGGTGATTTTGCTGGCGTCTTCGTAAACGTTCATCGTGCGAATCCCTGAGATTGGTGGTTCGGCGGGGCAGTTGCGCATGATCGCGATCCGCGCCCGATGGCAGCCACAATATATTGCGATGCACAATAAATTCAAGAGTACGCTGCAATGCGAAATTCGCTTCCCGCTATCGGCTGGTGCAGTCTCCGGAATTGGTCGATTGCGACGCAGTGGTCGAACAATTCGACAACCATAAACCGATTGGTAAGTCGGCCGGATTACGCTCGTGGACAATAAGCCGACGTTGTGTGGGTGGAATGGCGACCAGCTTTCGGGGCTTGTTCCTTTCCGCTGCCCTACTCCGTCATGTGATGCCCGAGTGAGAGAGTTGCCGCGTGCGTAGCCAATTCGACGGACTCAAGACCGCCGCCAGAAAACTGACCAAGATGGTTGTGCTCATAGCCATGGGAGCGGGTCTTTCGCTGACCCATGCCGCCGGTGCCGACGCCAATCCGAAATATGCCGGCTTTGTCATCGACGCCAACAATGGTCAGGTGCTGTATTCGGAGAATGCCGATGCGCCGCGGTATCCCGCGTCGCTGACCAAGATGATGACCCTGTACATGACCTTCGAAGCCTTGAAGAGCGGGCGGACTTCGCTTGGGAGCCAGATGCCCGTCTCGGCCTATGCGGCCGGCCGACCGCCCTCGAAGCTGGGGTTGAAAACCGGGTCCACGCTGACGGTCGAGGAAGGTATCTACGCGCTCGTCACCAAGTCCGCCAACGACGCCGCCGTCGTCCTGGCGGAATTCCTTGCTGGTTCGGAATCGACCTTCGCGGAGCAGATGACGGCGAAGGCGCGGCGGATCGGCATGCGGGCGACGACCTTTCGCAATGCCAACGGTCTGCCGGACAATGCGCAACGAACCACGGCTCGCGATATGGCGACGCTCGGCATCGCGCTCAGGGAGCATTTTCCGGAGTATTACAAATATTTCAGCACACGCTCCTACAGTTTTCGCGGACGCCGGTTGGGCAACCACAATCGCGTCCTGGGACGCTTCCAGGGGACCGACGGCATCAAGACTGGCTATATCAACGCCTCCGGTTTCAACCTCGTCAGTTCGGTGGCACGTGACGGCAAGAGCCTCGTCGCAGTCGTGATGGGAGGGCGTTCAGGGCGATCGCGCGACGACCACATGGTCGAACTCCTGAATCGCTATTTCCCCAAAGCCAGCGCGCGAGACACCGGCCCGCTGGTCGCCTCGCGCGCGGTCGGAAACGTCGTTGTGGCCGAATTGCCCAAGCGCGGTCCCGTCCCTGATTCCCGGCCGGTCATCCCGACGTCGATCGATGAGCGCGTCGCGCTTGCCTACGGTTCGGAGCCGGCGGCCGCGATCGCCCGCCTGCCGGAACCGCGGAGCCGCCCTCTCCTCGGCCGAGACGCCCTGCGGGCTGCCCTCGTCCAGGAGCGTCCGGTGACACGGACGCCGTTCCCCGAATCCAGTCGCAGCATTCCGGCAGCTTTCGGGATTCCGTTTCCGCCCGCGGCAATTCCGGGTGGCAAGGATCTCGATCCGAGGACGACCGGTTCGGTCACGGCGAGTGCCGGGCCCGCATCCGCTCCGGCCTCGGCCTGGGTAGTGCAGATCGCCGCGACCCCCGGTGCCGACCAGGCTATGGCGATGCTCGGCGAAGCCAAGAACAAGGTGGGCGGGCCGCTATCATCGGCGGTGCCTTTCACCGAAACGGTCAAGAGCGGTTCCCAGACGCTCCATCGCGCGCGCTTTGCGGGTTTTGCCACCAAGGATCAGGCTCGGAACGCCTGCGCGGCGCTCAAGCGTAACGCCTATAATTGCTACGCGGTTGCGAACTGACTCAAGCGGGATGGCGGGCACCGCCACCGGCCGCAATCCCACGATTTCCCTGTGTTGTGTATAAAGGGTTCCGTCATGTCGATCGAGCTAAGCAGACTCGGACTTGTCCCGTCAGAACATCAGTCAGGCCGCTCTCCCTCGACAGGGTTGCATCCATTGCAGCAGGCGGCGATGCGTCTTTCCGACGTCCGCGAGGGGCGCTCCCGCCTGAAGGCAAAGGATCTCGTCGGCCTGCTACTGTCGCACGGCGCCCGGGCCTGGCGAGCGTCGCAACCGGTCTGTTACAGCCGGATCAAGACAGCGGGCCCTTGCGGAGCGTCTGCGGTCAGGCTTCGCTTCCGCTGATCGCACGCCGCTCGCAGCGATGGGCGGCCAGCGAAAATTACAGAAGCCCCAGTTCCATCAGTTCCCGGCGAAGATCCGGCGGAAACAGCTCCTCTCCCGATGCGGCATCGGGGATGTCGGCCGGCGCGTCTTCGGCCTTGAAATAACGCCATCCCTGAAAAGCGCGCCGGGGCTGCCAGACGGTTCGCACGAGAACCGGTTGCAGCACAATGTGGCACCGCTTGATTCCCTCCCCGTCGGTAAACGGCCGGATGGCGATAATTGGCTGGCGTACCTGGACTTGGCCCTTGATCACCCAGTACAGCGAGCCGCCATCGATGATGTCGTCGGCTCGCGTCGGGGTCATGCGGGTGGTGTGCGTATACTCGGCTGACAGGCCGCCGCGGCGCGCCCTGGCGAGGCGATTTTCCACATGCGTTTCCAGTTCGTCGATGCTTTCGACGCCGACGCACAGTTTGATCAAATGCAGAGCCATACCGTCGCTTGTCGAGGCAATCCCCGTCTTGCGTCAAGGCTGCCGACCGGTAAATCGCATTCGGCGTGGACGAGGTTTGCAGCTGAGGCGCACACGAGAAGTCACCGTGCCCGAAAACAGGCGGCAACAGTCGGACTCCATCGTCTGACCGCCCCGTTACCGATGCGAATAAAACGGCCCTGCGATGACATCACAGGGCCGGGTCTCTCGGACATTCGAATGAGGTGTTTTGCCAGTTCGCTCCGGCCGCGCCGTCAGTTGGCCGCGATCGCGATCGTCTCGGGCACGCTGAACAGGAAACCGAGAAGCAGTAATGCGGAGAAAATCGAAACCGTCCAGACGGTTACGCCCCAGCACGACTTGCGCACGCTGTCATCCATTTGAAACACAATCCTGATTCATGAAGCTGGCGAACCGCTTATGACCCCCGTCCGGCGATCCGCAGTGGTTAAATATCGGTTAACCTCCGCATTCACAAGATGCCGTCCCCGAAAATTTTCGGATGGTGAATTTACACCCGTCAGCCTTGTCCCGGCCTTGACGGAACGCTTGCCCGGGTGCCTTTCGCTAGCGGCGCTAGGCACTATGCTCGTACGACACGGCGCGCAGGCATGAATGGAACGAGAAGAGGCGTGGCTGATGGTCATCGACACAATCGATCTGGCGGCGCTGGTGATTTTCCTCTTCGTGTGGGTCGGCTATAGCTGGTTCACGGAACGGGGACCGTTCGCGGAGCGAGGCCTGTCGAGCGCCATCAACCGACAGCGGGAACGCTGGATGCGGGTCATGTTTCTGCGCGATCTGCGGATGATCGACACCGCAATCATGGCTGGACTGCAGCAGGGTACGGCATTTTTCGCTTCGGCCTGTATCTTTGCCATCGGCGGGACCTTCGCCATGCTGGGTTCGGCCGAGCGTATCGCGGTCATCGCCTCGGATCTGCCATTCTACGGGCGGCTCGACCGGGCGTTGGTCGAGTTCAAGCTGCTTGGACTGGTGATGATCTTCGCCTACGCGTTCTTCAAGTTCGGCTGGGCGTATCGCCTGTTCAATTATTGCTCGATCCTGATCGGCGCGATTCCGATGTATGCCGATGCCGAGGCGAACCCCGCCGAAGCCGAGCGGGCCGTCGTGCGTGCGGCGCGGCTCAACCAGCAAGCCGGCCTGAATTTCAATTCCGGGCTGCGGGCGATCTTCTTCGCACTGGCCTATCTCGGCTGGTTTCTCGGCCCATATGCGCTGTTTCTCACGACCTTCCTGGTCCTCATGATCTTGGCCAACCGCCAGTTCTATTCCCCGGCCCGAAAGGCGTTCATCGATTGACCGACGATCCGAAACAGTTTCCGCAACCCGACCAACTCACCATCACCGAGGCGATCGAAACGGCGGTCGCGGCGCGCGAAGATGGCAAGACCGTCTGCCCCTCCGAGGTGGCGCGAGCCCTCGCCGGGTCCGACGAGAAAAACTGGCGGCGCCTGATGAAGCCGATCCGGGCCGAGGCTGTCAGGTTGGCCGATGCGGGCCGGCTCGATATCCGCCGCAAGGGCAAGATCGTCGACCCGCATGATTTTCGGGGCGTTTATCGTCTGGCCGCACCCCGCTCGACCGAGAATTGATCGGCTGAATAATTCGCGTGATCGCGGGCCCAAGGCTTAGGTTCTGGGGCCAGGTATGAGCGCATCGGTGCGCCCCGCCAGACGATAGGCCAGCAGCCCGAGATACTCGCGGATCGCGAAATGCACTTTCTCCAGGTTTCGCGTCGTGGCGCTCGACGGGCGCCACAGCGCGGTGCCGGACGGCGTGCGATAGTCGACCGGATAGGGAAGCACGGAGAACTCCGCGACCCTGAACGATCCGACGGCGCGCGGCATGTGGTAGGCGGACGTCACCAGCAGCCAGGTCTCGCCCGGCTTCGGCTGCGCGAGTTGCTTGGTGTAGAGCGCGTTCTCGAACGTGTCGCGCGCCCGGCTGTCGAGCAGCAGCCGCTCCGAAGCGAGGCCGAGCGAGAGAAAGAGGTCATTGGCCGCCTCCGTCTCCGGGATATCGTCTTCGAACACGGCGGCGACGCCGCCACTGAACAGCACTTTCGCGTCCGGATATTTCCGCGCCAATGCAAGCGCCGCCGTCACCCTATCGGCGGCCTCATTGAGTTCTGGCACGCCACGGGTTCGGGCCACCCGGGTATCGAATGCCCCACCGAGGACGACGATGCCGGCCACCTGGGCCGGCAGCTCGGAGCGCGGAAACCGGTTCTCCAGGAACGCCGTCATCGCCAGGCCCGCCGGCGTCAGGCTGCTGATCGCCAGCGCGATGGCCGCGAGCGAATACAGCGTCACGGCGGTCCGCCGGTAGCGCAGCCGCCCGGCAAGCAAGCCGAGCGCTCCAAGGAGCAGGATGGCCACCAGCGGCTGCAGGAGAAACCAGCCGAGCTTGGCAAGATAGAAGAACAGGGCCGACCTCCTGGCATGGATGGTAGTGCGGCACCCTCATATCAGAAGCCGACGACCCGTGTATCCTCACCAGCCTCAGTCAAACCATCACGATTCCGCGCTGCCGGCGCCGGTATCGCCAGCCTTTTCCACCACGACCGGCGTGCGCATGATGATCTCGCGGTGCGGGAACGGGATAGCGATATCGTTTGCCTTGAACGCATCCCAGAGCGCCAAAAGCACTTCGCCCTTGACGTTGGTGAGTCCAGCCTGTGGATCGCGGATCCAGAAGCGCACGACGAAATCGATGGATGAGTCGCCGAAGCCGGTCATCCAGCAGACGACACCCTTGTGATTGACGACCCTTTCGAGCGCGGCGGTCGCTTCTTTGGAAACGCGTATCACCTCGTGCGGATCGGAATCGTAGGAGACGCCGAATTCGACGTCGATACGCACCAGATCGTTGGAGAACGACCAGTTGATCACCTGGTTGGTGATGAAGTCCTCGTTCGGGATCAGATATTCGCGCCCGTCTCGCGTCACCACTGAGACGAAACGAGCGCGCAGTTCTCTGATCCAACCGAAAGTATCGCCGAGCGAGATCGTGTCGCCCGGTTTGATCGATCGGTCGGTCAGGATGATGATGCCGGAAATGAAGTTCGAGACCACCTTCTGCAGGCCGAAGCCGAGACCGACGCCGATTGCGCCGGAGAAAATCGTCAGTGCCGTCAAATCGACGCCGGCCGAAGCAAGCGCGACTGCCAGCGCCAGAAGGATCAGGCTGATCTTCAGGAACTTGCCGATCAGCACCCTTAGAGTGGGCGTCAGTTCCTGGCTGCGCTGAACACGGGTATCCAGAAAGTTTCCCGCGGTCGAAGCCAGCCAGAGGGTAATGGCGAGGACCGCTATGGTCTTGATGACGAGCAGCGCCGAGATGCGCGATTGCCCGACGGTCAGGGCGGTCCGGTCCAGCACTTCGGCGACCGGGCCGATGAGATCGAGAATGGAAAGCGCCGCCAGCCCCCAGGCGACGAAGGTGATGACGCGAGACAGCAGGCGGTTGCGGACGATTCGTGAGACCACGGCGATGACGAGATAGGCGAGCGCGAGGTCGAAGACGATCGCGACAATCTGGGAGCGGGGCCCCCCCGCGGCCGCATCGATGAGCTTGGCGCCCCACAGGAGCAGGACGAAGAACACCAGGCCCATCCGCCGGCGAATGGCGGCAACGATACGCAGGAACCTCGGCGCGCCTTTGATCTTGCGGGCCTGAAGTTCGATCGGCACACGCGACAGGCGATCGAGCAGCCAGGCGAAGGCGAGACAGGCAATGACGATTGCAATCTGCAGAAGTGACGACGGCTGGTAGAAGAAACCGAAAAGATCCCGGCTCCACTCCACGACATCCGCGCCGATCCGCCGCAGCGCCCGTTCGTCCATCAGGCGCGGTCCCAATTCGGCGCGAAGGAGGGATCCACCAGCCGTTCCCGGCGATGGGTCAACGCCGTGATCGCATCGTGCTCGGCTTCCGTCAGTGTGAAATCGAAAATGTCGATGTTCTCTCTCAGCCGGTCGGGGTTCGACGTCCGTGGGATCGCGCCGACACTGTCCTGCTCGATTTCCCAACGCAGGATGATCTGGGCAGGCGTCTTGCCATGCAACTCGGCCGCCTTGCGGATCACCGCGTTGCCCAGAACGTCGCCACCTTTTCCGATGGGTGAATAGGCCACCATCGCCATGTCATGGCGCCGACACGCCGTCAGAACATCGTCCTGGCTCAGGAAGGGATGGTATTCGACTTGGTTGCAGACGAGTGGTGCCGCCGACATAGCGGCTGCCTCGTCGAGCATGGCACTGGGAAAGTTGGCCACGCCGATATGCTTGGTCAGTTCCTCGCCGATCGTCACGTTCAACGCGTCGATGGATTCTTCCAGAGCGATTTCGCGGTTCGGCCAGTGGATCAGCAACAGGTCGACCGTCCCTATATTCAATGCCTCCACAGCCTTTCGCGCGGTGGGCACGAGGTCGGCTTCGCCAATGTCGGTCCACCAGATTTTGGTCGTGACGAACAGCTCTTCGCGATCGATGCCGCTTCGGCGAATTCCCTCGCCGACTTCCTTTTCGTTGCCATACATGCGGGCCGTGTCGAGATGGCGATAGCCGGCCTCGATCGCCTTCGCCACCATATCGACGCAAGTCTCGCCTTCGAGTGTATAGGTTCCGAAACCGATCGCGGGGATGCGCGCGCCGTTCGCCTCGATGATCTTCATGAATTGCCTTCCCAGGGTAAAGGGCCGAATCGATCCAGCGGCCTCCACCATCAAAATAGGCGGCCCACAAGGGTGTCCAGCGTCAAGGAAGTCGCGTGTTCCAATCCGTCAATCCGACCAGCCGAGGTCGCATCGAGTTCATCGACATCGCGCGCGCCGTCGCGCTGTTCGCGATGGCGATCTACCACTTCGCCTGGGATCTGGAGTTCTTCAACTATGTCGAGCGCGGGCTGACCGGTTCGGGCGGCTGGAAAATCTTCGCGCGCACCATCGCCTCGAGCTTCCTGTTCCTGGTCGGTGTCAGCCTGGTGCTCGCCCATGGGCGAACGATCCGCTGGCGTCCCTTCCTGATCCGCCTCGCGCAGGTGGTCGCCGGCGCTGTGGCAATCACGGTCGTGACGTTTTTCGTCACGCCGAACAGCTTCGTCTTCTTCGGCATCCTGCAATTGATCGCGGCCGCCAGCCTGCTCGGGTTGCTGTTTATCCGCTTGCCCTGGCTGGTGACCGCATTCGCCGCGGTGGTGACGGTCGCCCTGCCCTTCGCGATCTCGCACCCCGTCTTCGATCCAAAATGGCTTGCCTGGATCGGTTTCTACCAGACCCCTCCGTTTTCCAACGACTTCATCCCGATCTTCCCGTTTTTCGGAGCGGTTCTGGCAGGCATCGCGGCGGCGCGCTTCGCTCTCGCCCACAGCGTCTTCGACCGGATGCGCGGCTGGAACCCGTCACTCCGCCCGATGTGGCGGCTGGGCGTCCTCGGCCGCCATGCCCTGCTGTTCTACCTGCTGCACCAGCCGATCTTGTTCGGCATGGTCTTCGTTTTCTCCCTGGCCGCACCGGTGGACACGCAAGCCGTCTTCCGCGCCGATTGCCAGCGGGCCTGTGTGGCCGAACGCGACGGGGAATTCTGCGAGCGCTATTGTGGTTGCGCGGAAAGGGAGTTGCGCGCGCAGGGACTTTTCGACGCGCTGATGGGAGGCGGCCCAGACGAAACCCAGATGACACGCATCCGGGAGATCACCAATCAGTGCTCCTTCGAACAAACCAAGTAGCGGGGCTGGCCGGTATACGCAGCCTCAGCCCGCGCGGGCGCCCTGCCCCACGCTGAGTTCGGCCATGCGGGTCAGGCAGGCTTCCTCGGCGGCGTCGAGTTCGCGCAGCAACTCCTCGATGTCGCGACGCTTCTGTTCGAGCTCACGCCGCTTGTCGCCGACGCGCCGAATGATCGCCCGCAATTGCGCAGCCTCGCCGGGCGGGCTCTTGTACATGTTCATGATCTCGCGGATCTCCGCGATCGAAAAACCAAGCCGCTTGCCGCGCAGGATGTTCTTGAGCAGGTGCCGGTCGGAGTGTCGGAACAGCCGCGTCCGGCCACGCCGGATGGGCGAGATCAGACCTTCATCCTCATAGAACCGGATCGTGCGGGTCGATATGTCGAACTCCCGCGTCAGCTCCGTGATCGTGTAGTATTCGCGCATATGCGATCCGGTTCCTGCCTCGTATGACCCGCGTTGCATGAATATAGATTTACGTCAAAGTCAATTGCAATGCTCAACGAATGGCTCGGCCGCATCAGCGACGTTCTCACTCGATGCCGAGCCACCAGGCCGCGAGCCCGAGAAACGCAAAGAAGCCAACAACGTCGGTCACCGTCGTCACGAATGTGCCGGACGCGATGGCGGGGTCGGCGCCGAGCCGGTCGAGCACCAGCGGGATCAGGATTCCCGCGAGCGCGGCGGCCAGCATATTGATGACCATGGCGATCGCGATCACCGTGCCAAGTCCGCGACTGTCGAACCAGAAGGCCGCCACGACGCCGATGATCGCCGCAAAGATCAAACCGTTGAGCAGCCCGACCAGAGTTTCTCGTCGAATGACCCGCCCGGCGTTGTGAAAGTCGATATCGCGCGCGGCCAAGGCCCGAACGGTGACGGTCATGGTCTGGGTGCCGGCGTTGCCGCCCATCGAGGCGACGATCGGCATCAATACGGCAAGTGCCACCATCTGCTCGATCGTCGCGTCGAAAAGCCCGATGACGAGAGAAGCGAGGATCGCCGTCGCGAGGTTGATGAGCAGCCAGGAAAAGCGTGACCGCGCGGCGGTCAGCACCGTATCGGAGATTTCCTCGTCGCCGACGCCGCCGAGGCGCTTGATGTCCTCCTCGGCCTCTTGCTGCATGATATCGATGACATCGTCGATGGCGAGAACACCGACCAACCGTTCGTTCGAATCCACCACGGCGGCTGAGGGAAGATCGTATTGCTCGATGACCTGCGCCGCCTCTTCCTGATCCATCTCGGCCGGAATCGCGTGGCGCGTCTCGTGCATGATGTCTTCGATCTTCTCCGGCCGCTTGGCGCGCAGGATGCGGTCGAGGTCGACGGCGCCCTGCAGCTTGAAGCTCGGATCGATGACGAAGATCTGGGCGAAGGATTCGGGTAGATCCTCCTCCTCGCGCATGTAGTCGATGGTCTGGCCGACGGTCCAGAAGGGCGGCACCGCGACAAACTCGGTCTGCATGCGCCGACCGGCCGATTCCTCTGGATATTCGAGCGAGCGCCGCAGCCGAATCCGTTCGCGAAACGGCAGGCGATCGAGGATCTCCTTGCGATCCTCCTCCTCGAGGTCCTCCAGAATGTAGACGGCGTCGTCGGATTCCAGCTCGCGGACCGCCGCGGCGATCTGCTCGTTCGGCATCGCATCGACGATCGACAGGCGGATCGCTTCGTCGACCTCCGTGAGCGCCGTATAATCGAACGCGTCGCCCATGAGCCGGACGAGCGCCTGCCGGTTGTCCTTATCAAGCGCTTCGAGAACATCGCCGAGCTCGGATTCGTGAAGCGGGCTGATTTCCCCCCGCAGCATTTCGGAATCGCCCGCCGCGATCGCTGTCTCGACGCGCTCGCGAAACTCGCGGGCAACGAAGCCGTCCTCATCGTATAATTCCGACCGGACCTCCGCTTCGGGTACATGTTCGTCGAGCTGCGTATCAGCCATGCACACTCCCTCTGCAGCGGAAAAATTCGCATCCGCCGAAAAGCGGGACCGTCACCCGAGCGTTTAGATCAAATCCGGTCCCTTCGGAAGCGGCAGTAGTCCAGCGCTTGGCGACTCACATCATCTGCGAAGAAATTCCGGCGAGTAAACCTTTGACCCAGGCAGATCCCGCGATCGAGGCTCGCCGTTCCCAGGACGAGGCACGGCCTCAGTTCGTCGTAACCGGCCGCGAACGCATGCGCTGAACCGTCTCCCGCTCGGCCCGCTTGCATCGCATCGGTGGCAGACCGCGATCCATGAGTTCCATGTCCTCGAGCACCATGTCACCCATCTTCTTGAAAGCCGCATCCAAGGCCCCGGCACGGTGCGCCGAACGCAGAAAGCCTGGAAGACCGCGCACGGGATGATCCCGTGGCAAAGGCTCTTCCGGGAAGACGTCGCTGGCGGCCACGATGTGACCGCTGCTGACAGCGTCCATCAGCGCCGGGAAATCGACGACGTCGGCGCGGCTGAGCAGGATGAAGGCGGCGCCGGGGCGCATCTTCGCGAAGCTATCGCGGTCGATAAAGCCGCGATTTTCGCTTGTCACCGAGGCAACCACGAAAATGAAATCGCTTTCGGCGAGAACTTCGTCGAGGCCCGCCGGTTCGGTGCCCGCCTCCACCAGCAAGGAGGACGGCAGCCAGGGATCGAAGACCCGCACACGCGGGCGGAAGCCGGTAAGAAGCCGGTTGAGCGCTCGACCGAGATCGCCGAAGCCGATGATCCCGATATCGGCCCCGAACAGGAGCCGCGCCGTCCGATTGCCCTCGCCACCCCAGAGTTCGCGGCCCTCACGGAACGCGAGGTCTGCATCGACGATGCCGCGTGCAAGATTAAGCGCCATGGCAAGGCCGAGTTCGGCCACCGGTTCCGCGAATACCGACCCGGTAGTCACGACGTGGATGCCGCGCCCGAACAGCATATCGTAGGGCATATTGTCGAGGAGATTGCTCTCGACGTTGAAGATACAGCGCAGGGACGACATCCGGTCGATCGTCTCGCGTGTTAGCGGCGGCTGGCCAATGATGTAGCGCGCCCGCGCCAGGATATCGGGCGCAAGCGATCCAACGCCGGCGGGGTCCGCATCGTGGATGTCGTAGCGCTGATGCAGTTCCAGCCGCGCCTCGGGCGAGAAGATCAGGTCCAGCGACCTTGGCTCGGGCGCGCTGATGACAAGAGGAAGGCCGGGCTTCGGCATTGACTGCGCTCCGACGCGGTTGAAGGTAGCGGCTGCGAACCGCCTTCGGATTGCTCGACTGACACCACGGATGACGAGAGCCCCGCAAGATCAAAGCCACGACACCATACCGGCATATGCGACCGAAGCGCGATCGGGAGGAGCGGCCGGCGTGAAGCTGGCGTGATCCGCCCCACTGCGGCCGTGGTGAAGGAACAACGCGGTCGCTTCGCAAGGATCGTCTTGCCTCGCCCGCCCGGCGGCCATAGGTTCGCTCGAACCCTGTCCCACGCGCTTTTCGAGTCCTTCGCCTCATGTCCCGATACAATTCCGTTCTCGATGCCATCGGCAACACGCCGCTCATCCGGCTCCACAAGGCATCCGAGACGACCGGATGCGAAATCTACGGCAAGGCGGAATTCCTGAACCCCGGACAGTCGGTCAAGGACCGCGCCGGCCTGTTCATCGTCCGCGACGCCGAGGAAAAAGGCTTGTTGAAGCCCGGCGGCATCATTGTCGAGGGCACGGCGGGCAACACCGGCATCGGTCTTTCGCTGGTTGCCGACGCGCTCGGATATCGCACCGTGATCGTCATTCCCGAGACCCAGAGCCAGGAAAAGAAGGACGCGCTTCGGCTGATGGGTGCCGAGCTGATCGAAGTGCCGGCGGTTCCCTACAAGAATCCGAACAATTACGTAAAACTGTCGGGGCGCCTCGCCGCGCAGCTGGCGAAAAGTCATGCGGCCGGCGCGATCTGGGCGAACCAGTTCGACAATGTCGCCAACCGCGAAGGCCATGTGGTGACCACCGCCGAGGAGATCTGGCACCAGACGGCCGGCGAGGTCGACGGCTTCGTCTGCGCCGTTGGCACCGGCGGCACGCTGGCCGGTGTCGCCAAGGGGCTCAAGCGCCGCTCCGGGCAGATCAAGACCGCCATCGCCGACCCGATGGGCGCCGCGCTCTACAACTGGTACGCCCATGGCGAGTTGAAGTCGGAAGGCTCCTCGATCACCGAGGGTATCGGCCAGGGCCGCGTCACCGCCAATCTGGAAGGCTACACCCCGGATTTCGCCTTTCAAATCCCCGATGACGAGGCGCTGAGGATCGTCTTCGATCTGGTGATGCAGGAAGGATTGTGCCTTGGCGGCTCATCCGGCATCAACATCGCCGGTGCCATCCGCATGGCCAGGGAAATGGGTCCCGGCCACACCATCGTGACCATCCTGTGCGACTACGGCAATCGCTATCAATCGAAGATGTTCAACCCGGACTTCCTGCGCTCCAAGGACCTTCCGGTGCCCGAATGGATCGAGAAGAAGCCCGCGTTCGATATCCCGTTCGAGACAGTCGGGTGACCGTGTTGGGAGGACCGGGCGGTGCCGCCGCGCCTGCGGCGACCGAGCGCGTCTATCAGGACGACGCCTATCTCTCGACCCTGGAAGCGCCTCTGACGCGCATCGAGGGCGAGCGTGGCCTGGTTTTCGACCGCACCAATTTCTTCGCCGCTGGTGGCGGCCAGCCGGGCGACAGCGGCTTCGTGGAGACCGCGGACGGTCGTCAGATCAAGATCGTCGACACGGTTTATGCGCCCGACAAGGCAACGGTTGTGATGCTCGCCGAGGAAGGCGCGGCCCTCCCCGCCGCCGGCGAGACCTTGGTGCTGCATGTCGACTGGAAGCGGCGCTACAAGCTGATGCGGATGCACACCGCATGCCACCTTCTCACCGTTGTCTGCCCGTTTCCGATCACCGGCGCCGCCGTCGGCGAGGAGGAGAGCCGCATCGACTTCGACATCCCCGACTCCTCCGCCGACAAGGCCGGCGTGACCGCGCAACTGATGGACCTCGTCGCGGCGAACCATTCGGTCTTCACGCGCTGGATCACCGAGGTCGAACTCGATGCCAATCCCGGGTTGGTCAAATCCGCCAACGTCAAGCCACCGCGTGGTTCGGGGCGAATCCGATTGGTGTGCATCGGCGAAAACGGCTCGGTGGATACCCAGCCCTGCGGCGGCACTCATGTGCAGGAAACCGGCGAGGTCGGCGACATCCACATCGGCAAGATCGAAAAGAAGGGCAAGTCGAACCGGCGCTTTCGCATCCGTTTCGGTCCCTTGCCCGGCTGACCCTCTCGCCAGGCCTGCGGGCTTGCCGCTGCGCGCGCCGCTGGACTATTCTAATTGGCCGCCCGCCTTATCATCGCGGTGCGCCCTTTCCGAGGCCTCCCATGAGCCAGAACCCGTTTCTCATCGCCCCGGCCGACCTTGCCGAACATCTCGGCAGGCCGGGCCTGTCGATCGTCGACGCCTCCTGGTACCTGCCGGCGCAGAACCGTCTCGGCCGGCCCGAGTTCGACGCCGCACATATTCCCGGCGCTGTCTTCTTCGACCAAGACGAAATCGTCGATCCGGCCTCCGACCTGCCCCACACGCTGCCCTCGCCGGACGTCTTCGCCGCGGCCGTAGGTGATCTCGGCGTCTCGGAGACCGATACGATCGTCGTCTATGACGGCGTCGGCCTGTTCACCGCACCGCGCGTCTGGTGGCTGCTGCGCACCTTCGGGGCGAAAGACGTGCGCGTGCTCGACGGCGGCTTTCCGGCCTGGCAAGAGGCGGGACTGCCGGTCGAGACCGGAGCCGCCTCACCCGAAGCCGTTACCTTTGCCGCATCCTTCGATCGCAGCGCCGTCGCCTCGCTCGACGAGGTCAAGGCCGCGGTGATGAACGGACGCCTACAGATCGCCGATGCCCGCCCCGCCGCCCGTTTCGCCGGTGAAGCGCCTGAACCGCGCGCCGGGGTGCGCGCCGGTCACATGCCGAGCGCCTTCAACGTGCCGTTCATGGCGCTCTCCGAAAATGGCCGGCTGAAATCGGAAGCGGCGTTGCGGGCCATCTTCGCCGAGGCCGGGCTAGATCCCGAGGCGCCGGTGGTGACCAGTTGCGGCTCGGGCGTCACCGCCGCCGTCCTCAACCTTGCGCTGGAGTCGCTCGGCAACCGCCAGAGCGCCCTTTACGACGGCTCCTGGACCGAGTGGGGCTCGGCCGCCGATACGCCGGTCGAAACCGGGCGCTGATACGATGCGCCTCCTGACGACACAGGTGATTAGCCTAGAAATGCGCGAGCCTCCGCAAACCGAGGTGCTGCCGCCGCCCTGCGACAAACCGCTCGCCGTGACGCGCGTTCACGACATCCGGCTCGACAGCTACCGGATGCTTTACCGGGCGCTCGGCGATGCCCATCACTGGACCTCGCGGCTGCTGCCCGATGACCAGTTGAGCCGGGAAATCCACAATGAGACGACACGCATCTTCGTGCTCTTATGCGACGAGATCGTCGCCGGCTGGTTCGAGATCGAGATGCGCCCCGCGCTCCGCGAAGCGCGAATCGTGCATTTCGGCATCCTGTCGGCGTTTCGCGGACGTGGCTTTGCCGACTACCTGTTGAGCAAGGCGATCGCGGTCGGGTTTGCCGAAGGGGCCGATCGTTTGACGCTGGAAACCAATACGCTCGACCATCCGGCGGCGCTGCCGCTCTACCGCAAGCATGGATTTCGTCCCTATGCGACGCGACGGGTCCAGACTCCGGCAATCGAGGCAAAAACACAGGCCGCGGCGAAGGCAACCACATGAGGTTCATCGGTTTCGACGAGGCCGATCCGCTGCTCGATTGGACGGTGGTCGCCGACGCGATCGCCGAAGGCCACCGGCTGCCCGAGGCCGAGATCGGCGACCTTTTGCTATCGCAGTCGGGCCGCAGCATGCTCAATCGCGGCGCCTGGATCGAAGGGCTCGGCATCGCGCTGAAATCCGTCACCATCTATCCTGACAATCCGGGCAGGGCCCCGCCGCTCCCGTCGATCCAGGGTGGAATGATCCTGTTCGATGATGCCACCGGCGCCCCGGTCGCCATGATCGACGGCATTCTGGTCACCAAATGGAAAACCGCCGGCGACTCCGTCCTCGGCGCCCGGCTGCTGGCGCGCCCGGATTCCCGCCGGTTGCTGATATGCGGCGCCGGCACCGTCGCCCACTCGCTGATCGAAGCCTATTGCGAGATCTTTCCGGACCTCGAAGCGGTCACCGTCTGGAACCGAACCACCGAGAAAGCCGAGCGTCTCGCGTCCGAGTATTCCAGCACCCGCGTCCCGGTCGCAGTCGCCATCGATCTAGCATCCGCCGTCGGCGAATCGGACATCGTCTCGACCGCGACTATGGCCACCGAGCCATTCCTCAAGGGCGAATGGCTGAAGCCTGGTACCCATGTCGATCTGATCGGCGCGTTCCGCCCCAACATGCGCGAGGCCGACGACGCGGTACTGACGCGCTCCGAGCTGTTCGTCGATTCGCGCCGCACCACATTCGGCCATATCGGCGAGATTCAAATCCCGCTCGACGCTGGGACAATCACTCGCGAAACCGTCCGCGGCGACCTCGCAGATCTGTGCGCCGGCAAGGCCGGCCGCAGCGGGCCCGACACCATTACCGTCTTCAAGAATGGCGGCGGCGCCCATCTCGACCTGATGGTCGGGGCCCTCATCCGCCGTGTGGTCGAGGCGGCGGGCTGAGGCGCGATGCAGATTCCCGACCGATGGTTTCACGACGGCGGCCGACACGGTAGAGCAGGATCGTCTTCCGCCGCGAATGGACGGTACTCGTGATTCTGCGCATTTCTCTCGCTCTCGGTTTTCTCCTGCTACTGGCGGCAGCCGGCTTCTGGTACCTCGCCCCGCGCGAACCGGTCGACACGACGGTCCGCTTCGATCCGGCGGTGATCGGGGGCGACCCCGACGCCTATCTCCTGCGCAGCGAGGCGGACATCCCCAACCTGCGGCCGAATGCCCAGAAGGAAATCGTCTGGGCCTTTCCCGCCTCGCGCGCCAGGACGCCGCTCGCCATCGTCTACGTCCATGGTTTCTCAGCGACGAAGGCCGAAACGCGCCCGCTCGCCGACAAGATCGCCAAGGCTCTCGGCGCCAACCTCTTCTACACGCGCCTCACCGGCCACGGCCGCGATCCGGCCGCGATGGAACAGGCGCGGGTCAACGACTGGGTCAACGATCTCGCCGAGGCGATCGCTATCGGTCGGACGATCGGCAACCGCGTCATCGTCATCGGGACATCGACCGGCGGCACACTGGCGACGCTGGGCGCCACCATTCCAGGCCTGACGGACCGGGTCGAAGGGCTCGTGTTGGTTTCGCCGAATTTCGGTCTGCAGAACCGCCGGGCATTCCTTCTGGATTTACCCTTTGCGCGGAAAATCCTGCCGCGGGTCGGAGGTGCCACGCATGGCTTCGAGCCGGCCAATCAGGCGCAGGCCGAGAACTGGACGACGCGTTACCCGATCGGCGCCCTCGTCCCCATGGCCGCGCTCATCCGCGCCACCCTGGCGAAAGACCTGTCCACCATCACGATCCCGGCCCTCGCGCTGTTCTCGCCGCAGGACCAGATTGTCGATCCAGCCGCCACCGAGGACGTGATGGCGCGCTGGGGCGGCCTGACGAAGACCCTTCTGGTGCCGTCCAGCGGAGATCCGGAGAATCACGTCATTGCGGGCGATATTCTTTCTCCCGGGACGACCGAAGCCCTTGCCGACCAGATCACCGGTTGGATCATATCGCAGCCGTCACCCTGAGCACGGCGCTCGCCACGTGGATCGCTTGCATGGGGTGGGCACCGAGCGCGCATCTCGGATACACCCATAGTTTTATTTATGGGTTGGATAAATTTTCCGAATTTTACTTAGCCAGCACCGCCGTCCATCATCCTCGCATAATGGTTGAATGGGGTAGCGAAGCTCTGCCTCAGCCGGAGCCGAGCCTCCGCTTTCCCCACCAACCTTTCGCGTAACGACAACTATTCAGACAAGCGGTCTGGAAGAACCCGCATTCTGGTGTTAGGTATACCAGATAATGTGGCTGACACCCCAGACGGCGATAAGGGAGCAGACTCAATGCCTCACAAGGTTCTCATACTCGGCGCCTCATATGGCTCATTGCTGGGCACGAAACTGGCGATGGCCGGCCACGATGTCACCCTGCTCTGCAGGGCCGCCACGGCGGCCCTGATCAATGACGAGGGAACCGAAGTACGCATTCGCCTCAAGGGCGAAGACGCCCATCGGAGCATATTCTCCCGCGATTTGCCCGGACGAGTGGATGCGAGCACGCCGGAGGCAGTCGATCCCGCGGATTACGACCTTGTCTGTCTCGCCATGCAGGAGCCGCAATACGGAGATCCCGCCCTCAGGCATTTGCTGAACCGGACGGCCAAAGCGGCGATCCCGTGCATGTCGATCATGAACATGCCGCCCCTGCCCTACCTCAAGCGCCTGCCAGGGCTGGATTGTAGCAAGCTCGCGGACGCCTACACCGATGCCCGGATCTGGGACCGGTTCGACCCTGCGCTGATGACGCTGTGCTCGCCGGACCCGCAAGCCTTCCGCCCGCCCGAAGACAAGGCCAACGTCCTGCATGTCGGCCTTCCGACCAACTTCAAGGTCGCGCGGTTCGACAACCCCGATCATGACCGGCTGCTGACCGATTTGGCGGCCGACATCGACGCCGTGCGGCTCGACGGCCGCGAGGTGCCCGTCAAGCTCCGCGTGCATGACTCGCTTTATGTTCCGCTTGCCAAGTGGAGCATGCTGGCGACGGGAAACTACCGCTGCATCACCGCCGGAGACCCCATCTCCATCCGCGACGCGGTCCATGGCGACATCGATTTGTCGCGAGAGATCTACGCGTTCGTCAACGAGATCGTCAGCCGTCTCGGGGCGTCGCCGGAGGATCCTGTGCCGTTCGAGAAATATGCCAAAGCCGCTGAAAATCTGTTGAAGCCATCTTCGGCGGCGCGGGCGATTGCCGGCGGCGCGACGACCATCGAACGCGTCGACAAGTTGGTGCAGCGGATCGGACTATCGCTCGGCATGGAGCACCCTGCCCTCAACGCGACCGTCGACACGGTTGACCGGAAACTGGCCGCGAATTGCGTGAAGGCGGCGTGACATCGCTCCTGCAAGGCGCCTCGGCGCCTTGCAGAAAACCAGGACAGATCAGCGGCGCGGCTTGCCGGCGCGTTTAATGAGACCTATGTGCGAGAGCGCTTGCAGAAGGGGAGCTTGCGTGATTCCATTCTCTTGTCGGAGCATGAGGATGGAACGGTGGCGCGGCGCCGGATCGGGCAGGAAGATCTGAGGTTTGCAAAGAGCGGCGTCCGGCGAACCGGCTCGCTGAACGAGATCGCCAACCTGGTTGACTGGGCCGAAATCGATCATCATCTGGCTCCGATCTATGCATCGGCAAAGGGCGAGCAGGCTTGGCCGCCTCTGGCCCTGTTCAAGGCGCTGCTACTGGCGGTTTGGCACGATCTTTCGGACGTGAAGCTGGCCGAGGCGCTGGATGATCGGGCGAGCTTCCGTCGGTTCTGCGGCGGACGAGCCGACCCCGGAGCGCACCACGCTTGGCGGCTCTCATGTGCTACGTCCAGCTCTCACTCGAGAATGTTCCGGCAGAAGTTATTGTCGGAAACACGCTCAGCATGGAGTTTCGAGAAGTATGGCACACACCCCGCTCATATCCTTCGAAACTGGTCCTGTAAAATTCGCGACCGAGCTGAAGAGCGAGCGTTGAGACGGGAATCAGAACCCGAGGCGCAGAGCCAGCCGACACCGACTGACGAAGCTATCCCTGAAGCTCCACATGAGCCTCTCGGAACGCAGGTACAGTTCGATTTTGGCTTCTAATTACGGAGCCCCTTCAACGGGGTTCCTTTTCTTTTTCATCCGCATGGCACGAAAAATTGGCACCCCCCCGTACCGCGCTCATTGGTGATGAATCTTCACATAATCCAAACTACTGAGTAGACTATCGACAAATCTCTTCTGCAATTAAATCGAATGAAGTCGTATCTTGATGTTTGCATACGCCAGGCTGCCCAAGAAGGGACCCGCAAATAACATTGTTTAAAAGCCCCATGGAGCCACTTGAGCCATCATTACAGGCTATTCCAAAACCTGAACTCATCTTGTTGATTGCCATTACACCACCATGCGATGAGCCGCTGCTCTTCGTGGCGGGGGCGTCGCATTTTCTCTTGTTGTCGCTAGCCAAGAACTTACCGTTTTTTTCGCCAAACCCCATTTGGAACGTGCAACCGTCAACTGTGACATCAATTTCGTCCAGTCCATCAGCATCCGTTCTGAAATTGACAGCGCCATTCGCCTCTCGCTGCATACCACTAAATACAAAATCAGCGCCGCTGCGCCATTTGCACAGCCGCCCGAACATAAACTGATCGACATTCTCATAGCCGCGCATACTCTGTAGGGCCACTGTTGATTTCCAGCTTAACCCCATGCCGTCTTCGAATTCGAATCTGCAGTTTTGATATGTCTCAATGCGACCCTTTTTTCCGATGGCGAACGGGCTGCGGCGGCATTTTCTATTTCAGATACAGCTTCAGCGACAGTTTTATTGCAAGTCTTTGACAAATTTTCATGGTAGACAAAGCCCGTACTTTCAAATAATTTTCCATTCGATAGTGCGGCTGTGAACTTAATTTCGTAGTAGTCATACCCACCGCTATTTGTAACACGACGAATTATCTCAACATCCTGACCATTAATGATTTCGCCAATCTTTGGATAGTCCTTGGCACTTGGACCTTTCCTGACATTCGTTATGGGCGAGCCTGTATTGCAGACTTTAAGTATCTCCTCAGAAAATGCTACGTTGGCGGATAAGACAAGAAAAATAGATATTAAAATGCGCATGTAGACCCTCTTATTTTGGAATTTGCTAACAGCATATAATGGAATTGTCATTTCATTTTTATCCGCATGGCGCGAAAAATTTGGCAAAGCCGCCCAACCGCGCACAATATGGGAGAAGCCACGCCCTGTGCGGTACTTGAAACTTCGTTGAAGATTGCGAGATTGGGCGCATGGGTCTTGATCAGCGCCCGTTGGTATAATGCAGCTTGCCAATGATGCAGTTCATTTCGTCCTCAATATCCGAGCCGCCGGTTGCGGTATCGCTTCGAGGATGCGTCGCGGCGTCCGCAACGACCCCTTCCAGGAGGTCCGAGAGCTCGTCCGGACAGGATGACAAGCTGCGGTCCCACCACGCCCGGCTCTCCGTCCCGATAAGGCCGTATCGCTCGCCGGTATTGGGATTGACGAACCGAACCTGGTCGAGGCGCTCGCTACATTGCCGCAGAAATTCCAGGTTTTCCGCGGGAGAGTCAGCCCCGACTGTGTAGACGTCTTCGGGACGCGATGCGTGGACGTTTATCTTCTTGAAGCGCTCGATATTCAGCAACCCATCGACGTCATAGACGTTCATCCGGCGGTTCCAGCCGCTGGCTATCGTACGCGGGCGCTCGCCTTTCGGCACATCGTTGTCGAGAAATTCGTAGTGAACCTTCTTGTCCGATAACGCCCAGGAAAAGAACAGCTCGGGCATACCCGTATAGGCCTCGATATTGTGGTGGAGAAGATCGTCGACGGCCTTGTACCGTCCGGTCGTCAGTCCGCGTTTCCAGGCCCGTTCCACGGTGAGCGGCGGCGGGGTGACCATGAAGAACATGAACACGGTGTGGCCGAACCGGGTCAGTAGATTGCTGCCGCGATCCTGATTGTCACCGGTTCTGAAACTGTCGAAGCGGAACCGGTCGATCAAAAGATGCGGCATCGTTCCCCGGTCGGCCTTTTCGGCCATGTAGCGGTCGAGCTTCCGGTCGATGATCTCCAATTCGTGACCGGTGAGCATCGCTCCATATTTGTAATCAGCGCCCAACGAACCGTAGTCGAGAAGATGTTTGCGCCAGTAATCTGGGCTGACGAGGGCGAAATCTTCCCAGGGCACACCGAGTTTTTTGGCCAGGGCGCGTTGATGCGGCCTGATGGTGCTCTTTCCGGCGGCCGAGGCCCCCTTCACGTTCATGACGAACGGTTCCGTCTGGGTCGGAAGATACCGATAGCCTTCGGCTTTCGACGCCGTTTCGATGATCGGATCCAGCGCGGAACCCAATCGCGCGCTGCCATAGTCATTAATGAAAAAATTGGCCGCAAGGTCGACAATCATCGTCTTGTCGAAGGGTAGCCGGCCATGGGTGCGGACAACCGCGCCGACGACCGTGGCAAGGGCATTGGCGCAGGCCGCCTCGAACGGGTCGTGCATCCCTGCCCAGCGGGCGCTGGCGGCCTCGATCGCGGCTCTGTCATCCGTGAAGGCCTTAGGTGACGGCGTCTTCCGCCCCCTGCCAAGCAACCTGTCCAGCAAACCACTTTTCGCTGTCGGTGCCGCGCCTGGCGACGCCTGCGGTCGGTCCAGTCGTTGCAATTCCGCCGCGAAGAAATCGCGAGCCCGGCTGACAAGCCGCTCGTGCTCCGACTTCAAACCGCCGAGCCGCGACCTGACATGCTCGTCGTAGATCCGCGCGGTCATCCCGCGCATGTTGATGCCGAGTTCCTCGTATTCCGGCCCGTCCGGCACCGATAGATCCGCCGTCACCCGGATCAGCAGTTCGTGGACGATCAAGCGTTCCGCGCGAAAGGCAATCGTGTCCTTGGGGTTGAGGCCGCTGAACGCGGCAAGTTCGCGCGCTTCGCTAAAACCCGTCTCGACATTTTCCGGGCGGAACATGGTCGACAGCGGCAAAAGACGCTGCGGTATCGTCGAACTCAGCCCGGGGTTCCAGGGGCCGAATTCGCCCCCCGTGTCCCCCGGGCTTTCGTTGACCGCCATCGATCAGGCGGGTTTGGAGGTCGGACGGCGCGTCCTGTCCCAGATCAGCTTGAACAGCGGCAGGAAGATCAGGATCAAGGCGATGACCGTGATCGGCCCGGCGATCGGCCGCGTGAAAAAGATCGATGGATCGCCCGATGAGAACAGCAGCGATTGCCGCAGCGTCGGCTCGGCGATCGGGCCGAGGACGATCGCCAGCACCGCCGGCGCCACCGGATAATCGAGCTTGCGCAGGAAGAACGCCCCGAAGCCGAAAATCAGCATCAGCCAGACGTCGTGCATGTCCTGAGTCGCGGCATAGCCACCCACGACCGACAGGATGAAGATCATCGGTGCCAAGACCGTGAAGGGCATCCGCAACATCCAGATAAACAGCGGGATGAAGGCGATGTTGATGACCAGCGCGAAGAAGTTCGAGACGTAGAACGAACCGATGAGGCCCCAGACGAATTCCGGCTGATCGGTGAACAAGCGCGGCCCTGGCGTCAGGCCCCAGATGACCATGCCGCCGAGCAGGATGGCCGTCGTCGGAGAACCGGGGATACCCAGTGTCAGCATCGGCAGCATCGCGCCAGTCGAGGCGGAATTGTTCGCCGCCTCCGGTGCGGCGACACCGCCCGGATGGCCCTGCCCGAATTCCTTCGGATTGCGCGAGAACATCTTGGCGACACCATAAGACATCAGCGAACCGGGAGTGGCGCCGGCGGCGGGCAGGATGCCGACGAAGAACCCGAGGAACGAGCCGATGCCCATACCTTTCCAGCCTCGTCGAAACGCCTCCTTGGTGTCGTCGTTGATGCCGCGCAACGACATCTTCGCCATCGTCGATGTGATCTTGCCGCGCGTGGAATCGATGGTCCAGAGCATCTCGCCGATGCCATAGACGCCGATGGCCAGCACCAGGAAGTTCACACCGTGCAGGAAGCCCGGAATGCCGAGGAAAACGAGACGCGGAGCACCCGAAATCTCATCATAACCGACGGCGGCGAACACCAGCCCGATGCAGATGGAGAAGATTGTCTTGGGGATGTCGTCGCCGCCCAGACCGACAAAGGTCGCGAAGGCGAGCAACATCAAGGCAAAAATCTCCGGCGGACCGAAGCTGAGCGCCACGGTTGCCAGCGGTGGCGCGAAGGCGGTGAACAGCAGGTTGGACACCGTGCCGCCGACGAAGGACGCCACCGCCGCCGTGATCAGCGCAAGACTGGCGCGGCCTTGCAGAGCCAGGGGACGCCCGTCAAAGGTGGTTGCGACCGCCGTCGAAGCCCCCGGAATGCCCAAGGTGATGGAACTGATCGCGCCGCCATACATGGCACCGTAATAGATCGCGGCGAGAAAGATGATGGCCGAGGCCGGTGGCACGAGGAAGGTGATGGGAAGCAGGATGGCAACGCCATTGACCGATCCCAGACCCGGCATCGCGCCAATGAATAGTCCCAGCGTGACACCGATAATGATCAGCATCAGATTGACGGGCTGGATTGCCAGCCAGAAGCCGTCCCCCAGTAGCCCCAGAATTTCCATCATAACTGCCGCCTCCCCGCGGGCTCGATAATTGCCTGAGCCGTTCGCATCAGTAGATGATCGTGTTCAACGCATTGAACACCGGCTCGAGAAACGCCATGCCCTTGGGCAAGGTGATGCGCATAAGCGCCTCGAAGAAGAAGAAGAAGACGACAGGTATCGCGGTGGCGAGCGTCATCGTCATCACCCAACTGTGACGTCCAAGAAAGCGCAGATAGTAGATGAGGAACACGAACATCGCGCCGTACATCGACAGGATGTTCACCAGCGCGACGAACCCGATGATGCCACCGCCCACGAGCGCGAGCATCTTTTGCCCATAGGGGTCGAGAAAGGGTTCGGTCGACTGGGACGGCGGCGACGTCCGCCGGTACCAATTGAAAGCGATGACACCGGTGCAAACCAGCATGACACCGGCCAGCCAGAATGGCCAGGCGCCACCCCCAGGACCCTCGCCCCGAATGTAGCCAACATCGAGTTCGGTACTTTTCCACATCAAATATATTGAAAGGAGGGCCAGCACGCCCGCGGTTACGATTTCTGCGCGGCGCATGCCGGCTCTCCCTAGACTTAGTATCGTTGCTATCGTTCAGTTAGGATTTGGGCTTATTCACCCATTTCCTTCAACAACTCCTTGTGGCGATCGACCTGCGTCGTCCAATACGTCTTCTGCTCGTCGGCATTCATGGGAAGGCCTTCCAAGCTCTCGGACTTCATGTAGCCCTGCCATTCCTCGGAATCGTAGATAGTGCCGAAGAGATCGCGGTAATACTGTGCGGCTTCCTCCGACATACCCGGCGCACCGACGACGGCCCGCTGGTTGTAGTACGAGAAGTCCTTGCCAAGCTCCTTGATAGTAGGAACATCGGGAAGGTTCGGCAGCCGCTCATCAGAAAACGCTACCAAGGGCACAACATCGCCCGATTGATAGAAGCCTCTAGCTTCCGATGGATTGTTGACCGTGGCCATGATCTGCTGACCCGCGAGCTCCTTGGCCACCTCGCCGCCGCCCTTGTACGGAATGTACTTGATCTTGACGCCGTAGTTTTTCTCGATCCAAGCGATGACCAGGGAGTCTTCCTGCCCCTTGCCGGTTCCACCCATGACGTACTTCCCGTCCTCGGCCTTCACCTTCTCGACCCACTGTTCGAAACTCATGATGCCCGAGTCCTTGTGGACCCACAGGACGAACGGATCGACGCCCATCATCGCGATCGGGGTGAAGGTGCTGACGTCGACGCCCAGATTTTCCTGGCGCAACGGCGTCGTGAAGAAGGAATTCAGCGTAACGAGGATCGTATGATCCGGATCGCTGGCGCCCTTGAGAGCGATCAGCGCTTCTGCGCCAGAGCCGCCCCCCTTGTTGTTCGGCACGAGAGGCCGGACGGTCAGCTTCTTCTTCTCGGCAACCGACTGGATGAAGCGGGCGATCTGGTCCGCCCCGCCGCCGGCGCCGGCCATGATCACGAAATCGACCGGCTTGGTCGGCTCCCATGCATTGGCAACGCCGGTAAATAGCGTCGAAGCCAATGCGGTCGCACCGACGACACTCATGAGAATTCTTCTATTGATATTCATTTTGTCTTCCTCCCATTAAAGTTTACTTGCGTTAGCAAGGACGATATTCTCACTCGCCGTTTTACACGGCTGTTCTTATTGTAAATCAGGGTCAAGGGACTTCGTCAATCAAATGACGATCGACCCGGATTTTCCCGAGACCGCGCTGAGCCTCCCCCTAATGAACCAGAACCACCGGTATCGATGTCGACTCGATGATCGTCTGGGTGTTGCCTCCGAACATGATCTCCTTCTCATGGCTGTCGCCATAGGCCCCCATGACCATCAGGTCCGCCCCGAGCGTCCGGCAGCGTTCCAGCAATTCCTTGCCGACATTGTGGTGGGCCGAAAACCGCTCGATCTCAGCCGTAATCCCGCGGTTCCTGAGATAGCTGGCGAGATCCTCAGACGTTGTTCCGTACACCTCTTCACCGCCGGTGAGGATCGTGACGGTAGTCGCGTCTTCCAAGAGCCCGATATTCAGCGCGACCGCTCGCGCTGCCTCGGTCGAGCCGTTCCAGGCTATGACGATGTGCGTGCCGATCTGCACCGGCGGTGTATCGGTCGGCGGACACAAGAGTACGGGCCGGCCCGTGTGGAACAGCGCTGCCTTGAGGCTGTTCACGCCGAGCATCCCGGCCCGATCCGGCTGCGCAACCGCGATCAGATCGACCAACCGGCCATGGCGCTTGATCACTTCGACCTGGCGTCCTTCTTCCTCCACCCAAGTCGCCGTCGCAGTTCCCGCGATCGGATCATCGGAGACCGTCAGATCGAACTTCTGGACCAGCATGTCGAATTCGCTTTTCAGGCTCTTCTCGACCTGGTTGGCCAATTCGATCGCCTGCTTTTGCAGCTGATCCTTGAGGAACGTAGGAACCGGGACCCCATAGGGCAACAGGTCCTGTGGCCTCGGACGGCAATGGGTCACCACGACGTGTGACTTGAAGCGTCTGGCCAAGGCGGAGGCATGGGCAAGGACGTTGTCGCCCTTGCCGTCGCCCCGTACCGGAACGAGTATCTCGCGGATCACAGCAGCATATCCCTTCTAGAACAGGCCTTCGATGAGGCCTTCGTCGTTGAGCCGGATGGATTCCGACGAGGGCACGCGCGGCAGGCCCGGCATGGTCATGATCTCACCGCAGACGACGACGACGAAGCCGGCGCCGGCCGACAGCCGCACTTCGCGGATCGGCACCGAATGGCCGGTCGGCGCACCGCGCAGATTGGCGTCGGTGGAGAACGAATACTGCGTCTTGGCCATGC
>Ga0209347_1000766_pt1 | contig 69057 bp, 67 predicted proteins | sample AutmiccommuBRH23_FD_187382 | JGI IMG/M metagenome (GOLD analysis project Ga0209347, IMG submission 187382) | Deep subsurface microbial communities from Mt. Terri, Switzerland - Autotrophic microbial communities BRH/23 (SPAdes) (version 2) | ecosystem: Environmental > Aquatic > Deep subsurface >... | reverse complement strand
ACCAGCAAATCAATTACTTTGGAAAAAGGAATTGCCTATTATTGGAGGGTAAAAGCAACGGACAGCAAAAGTGCGTCAAGCAATTATTCATCAACCTTTAATTTATACACAGAAGGCGTTGGTATCATAAACCATTTACCTTTTTCACCGGTATTGGTAAGTCCCGCTTTAAATTCGGTTCAAACCACAGCTACTGTAAACTTACAATGGACGGCTAGCGATGTGGATACAAGTGATACTTTAACCTATGATGTGTATTTTGGAACCGTAAATCCGCCAACAGCTATTGTTTCTGCAAATCAAAGCGCTTCATCCTTAAGCAGAACCGTTTCCGCCTCAACAAAATATTACTGGAAAGTGTCGGTGAAAGACAACAAAGGCGGACTAACAATTGGCCAGGTTTGGAGTTTTACGACGGATTAGTTGAATTTTGAATATTAGGTTTTTTACTTGAAATTACATCATAACAAATTTCAAAGGACTCTCTTTATTTTGTTGTTGTGAAGTATAAATAAAGGCCAAGTTTACTCGCCTCTAATTGTTTAATCAGTTGTTTATGGTGGTTATAAGATTTCCAATTTGGATTTGAATGGCAATCGGATTTCTTTTTATGAATGGTTCTTGGACCATAAATTTAAACAAAAAAACCACCCGATTTGGGTGGTTTTATAAGAATTAAAAACTGGTTTATTTAAAAATATATCTTAAACCAATTTGCATTTGCCATCTTGAGCTTTCAATTCCGCTATCATCAATAGTAAACATATTCTCAACAACTGCTGGATTAAAGCTATATACCGGAGCTACGCCTTCAGACTCTGTTCTCAGTAATGCAATTTGTCCAAAATTTGGAGCAAATTTTTGAACTCCCCAATTTTTGTTAATTAAATTGGTGAAGTTGAAAATATCAAATGAAGCTTGTAAAGTATGTGTTTTTTTGCCAAATTTAATGGAGAAATCTTGCAATACTTTTAAATCTACCACATCACTCCAAGGTGCTCTATCGGCATTTCTTTCTGCATATTTTCCTCTTCTGCTTTTTAAATAATCATTACTTTCAATAAACGCATCTAAAGCAGTCCATTGTTGCGCTGCAGTTAATCCGTTAACACCGTCTTTTAATCTGATATCTGCAGCATTTGCTGGCACGTATATAATAGCATTGTCACTTGAATCATCATTTAACACACGTGCTCCTTGTTGATAAACATAAGTAAATGAATTACCGTCAACACCTTGGTAAAAGACACCAAAAGTAGTTTTTATGTTCTCGTTCCATTTTAAATCATAAGAGGCGTTTGCAATAATTCTATGACCTTGTGCAAATTGTGACCTAGCGGCTGGTAAATCAGAATTTTTACCATTCACACTTAATTGTGTTCTCCATTGAGAAGAGTTTTGTGAACTTGTTCCTTCAAAAACACTGTATGAATCGCCATAACTATATGAAGCACTAGCAAAAAACCCATTGCTATAAGGCTTAGTTAAGGTTAAAGATCCATTCCAAGAATATCCCTTACTGGTGTTTGACCCTAAATATATTCCAAAATATGTTGGATCAATTCTGCTATTTCTGTTGTAATAAGGTCTTGTATCTCCAGTTCCAGTTTGGAATTGTGTAGCGTCCTTTAAATTTAAGTTTTCATAATAAACCGCTGAAATATTATCGTTGTAAAGAAAATCAGCTGAAGCAATTAATCCCCAAAATGGTAATTTTTGGTCAACAGCTAAATTAACTTTTAATACTTGTGGCAATTTAAAGTCACTTGAAAAAAGGTTGATATCACCACCCAATTGGCCAGATCCTACTGCTGGACCAACAGGTTGTCCGTATGGGTCTGCTATAAACGAAACACCGGTAGGTAAGTTATTTCTATCTGCAGCACCTATTGCCATACCATTATTATTGTAAACAGCTCCAGGCCAAACCAAAGGAACTCTTGAAGTAAATACCCCAATACCACCACGAATTTGGGTGTTAAATTCTCCATTTACATTCCAGTTAAACCCAGCTCTTGGAGAAAAATGAATTGTTGTGGATACACCTTCCCCAACTCTTGCTCCTTGTAAATCTTTACCGGCAGCTTCCAATAAGCCTACAGTCGTGGTATTAAAGGAATCATTTACCAAACCATCTGACCAAATAGGAGCATCAAATCTTAAACCTAAACTCACTTTAAAATCATTTGAAACTTGTATTTCATCTTGAACGTATGCTCCTACTTGAAACATATCAAATTCTGCGGCGCCTTTTGAATCATCTCCAAGACCACCCTGTAAAGAATAACTTCTTTGGTATAGATCAGGTCGGACACCACTAAGAAATCCACTTAAATTATTAAATTCATAATAACCAAAATTTTGTCTAATAAATACATTTCTTACATCAGCGTATTCTAAATTCGCTCCTAATGTCAAAGTGTGTTTACCATAGTAAATCTCAAAGTTATCAGTAAGTGTTGCGATTTTTTGTTCTAATATATTGGCGGTAGAGAATGCTTCTGAACCAAAAAAGATACCTCCAGAACCGTCTTTAATTCTTACAGATGGAAACGGATCTCCTACGGGATTTCTGTCATCTAACACTGAAGTGTAAGCAAGCGTTAAACTATTTGAAGTCTTATCACTTAACTTAGAGTTTAATTCTAGGGAAGTTGTATTTGTTGTAGAAGGAAAATAAATACCGCCACTGCTAAAACGTATACCATTTGTGCTTGAAGTTGCTGCATTAACTTGCTCAGCTTTTACATAACTGTGTTTTACAACCAGTTTATTATTATCATTAATATTCCAATCCAATTTAGCAACTAATTTATCGCTTTTTAATGTGTTGGCATTACTTAAGTAAGTTCCAGGATTGAAACCATAAGTATTGATAAGATAGTTGCTTAAGTTTATGATATCACTTTCCGATGAACTTCCAATATAATTAGCATAGTTGAAAGGCGCTGGAGTTTCGTCATCTTGATTTTCATAATTAATAAAATAAAATAATTTATCTTTTGTAATTGCACCCGAAGCTCTTACTCCAAAAGTTTTAGCGGAAAAATCGGCTAATTTTTCTCTTTCTCCTCCAACAGGGACTAAGTCAACCGGAGTTTTCCCAGACAATGATTCATTACGAACAAAACCATAAACAGATCCTTCAAATTCATTGGTTCCTGAACGTGTTACAGCACTAATAGCACCTCCTGAAAACCCTGATATTCTTACATCAAATGGAGCAACCGAAACCTGAAAAGATTCAATAGCATCAACAGATATTGGGTTTACGCCAGTTTGTCCTCCGTTTGTTCCTGAAGAAGCCAAACCAAAAACATCATTATTAACAGCGCCATCAATATAAATGGCATTGTATCTATTGTTCTGTCCGCCAATTGAAATTGTGCTTCCGCTAACCTGAGCTTGCGGAGTTGTTCTTAAAAAATCACCTATTCCCCTTGAAACTGTTGGTAAAGTTTCCATTTGTTTTTTGCTTACATAGGTTCCAGTGCCAGTTTTGTTTCCATCAAAAATACCATTTATTCCACCGGTGATAACAACCTCTTCCAATGCGTTAGCGGCTTCAGTCATTTGATAGTTAATTGCAAATGTTTGACCTAATTGAAGGAATACATTATTTTGGGAATATTCGTTAAAGCCAACAAATGATATCGTAATTGTATAAGGACCTCCAGCTCTCATATTTGAGATTCTGAAAAATCCATCGTAATCAGTTGAGGCACCATACTTTGTGCCTGATTCAGTGTGTACTGCAACAACGTTTGCTCCAGGTAAAGCATCTCCATTATTGTCCGTAATTTTACCGTTAACAGAAGATGTGGTTACACCTTGAGCGAAAATAGCAGTCGAACTAATTAATAGTGCCGCAATTAACAAATTTTTAAATTTTCTCATTGTTTAAATTAAATTTGAATTAAATGTTTGTGCAAAAATGGTCATTTTTACCAAATGAATCTTTAATAAATTGTTAAGTTTTAACAAGAAATTAAGATAAAAGTGGGAAAACACCTTTAAAACTGTGCTACATAGTTTTAAATGTTAACAGTTTATTAACAGATGTTAAATAACGTGATTAGTTGCTTCTTAAATGGTTAAAAAATTAATTATTTTTTAATAATTATTAACCAATTATGTTAACAATTTTGGATTGATTTTTATCAATGCATTAAAAAAATTTCAATATAAGGTTATTATTTTTTTTTAAAATAAGCTTGATTTCTAAACATCTATTTTGAGAAGATATTCTTGTGATTTTTACAAAATCCAAATATTAAAATTTGATTAATTTTCCTTGTTCAGGGAATACAAGCTTTAATTTTAAAGAGTTGGCTTTTAAAAGTTCCTCTTTTATGATGGCTTCGTTATTTTCATGAGGTTTGCGGTGGGTTATAACGATTGGAAAATTATTTAAAGGATTTTTACCTGTATATGATGCCAAAACACGCATCTCGTCATAAAACAATTGAGGCTTCAAGTGGCCAAAAAGAGAAGAGTTTGATTGTGAATTTGGAAAAGAGACCTCAATAAAAATAGCTTTAAGCAGACTGTTTATTATTAAAGGCGCAATGCGCTTCCAAAGTTGCAAGAGTTTTTCTGAATTTTCAATTTTGTCTGAACCGGTGTCTCCCAAATATAATAGGTAATTATTTTTATAACGAACCAAAAATGCTTGGCTTTGATATGGATTGGAATGGCTCAAAGTAAAAGGAGTTACAAAAAGTTCGGTGTTGGTTATTGCTATTTCTTTATGAGGCTCTAAAATTTCAAAATCGTAGATATTTAATCGTGGTTCTTCACCTAGATTGGTAAAGTTAGCCCAGTTTTGCCACGTAAAATATTTTTCCGTAAAAACATCAATAACATATTGCGAGGCATAAATGGTTTTAGGCACATCGGCTGGAGAATTTATTACAAGCCCGGCAACATGGTCTAAATGGGCATGAGAAATGAGGTATGCTTTGATGTTGTTTTTAAGAATATCTTCAGGCTTTTCTTTAAAGATTCCATTTGAAACAGACTTAGAAAGTCCAGCATATATTGTACCCGCGTCCAAGCAAATATAATTTTCTGAATTTATTGGCGCTACCATATAGGCCGATAAATTGCTTTCGTCAAAACCGCCTTTTACCCCAAGCGGATTGATTTTGAAAACATCTTCCTGATAAATTGACTTACAAGAAATCAACAATAAAAAAACCGAAAAATAAAATAAAAAGTATTTCATTAACTAGAAGGATTAAAGTGTTTCAATTTTTATTTAATTTTTTAGAAATATAAGCAAAAAAAAGCCTTCTGTTTATTAGATAGACAGAAGGCTTAAATTAATTATAAATTGTTACTAATTACCAAACGTGTATCTTAGTGTAAATTGTGCTTGCCAAACGTCAAAAACTGATGCGTTTTTGATAAACGTTTTGTCAGCAAGTACACGTGTGCCAGCTTCATTCACATAGCTATTCAATTGAAATACAGGAATATTATCGGCTCCAGTTGTGCGATAATTTAATATAGTAGCGGCAACTGTTCTTTGTGAAATGCCCCAATCTTTATTTAAAAAGTTAGTGAAATTCAAAATGTCTGCCCTAAATTGAAAATTATTTCTTTTACCGGCAATATTCATGGTGAAATCTTGCGTTACAGATAAATCTATACGGTGTAGCATAGGCAATACGTGACCATTTCTTTCAACGTACTCACCTCTTTTAGAGGATAAATAACTATCTTGCTTTATGTAAGCCTCATATGCTGCTTGTTGGTCTGCTGGAGAATAAACAGTTGCCACACCATTATTTGTGATAGTAAGCGATTGAAAACTGATTTCAGAAGCTGAAAGCGGCACATAAATCAAATCATTACCACTAATTCTGTCACCATTCATATCACCACCATAAGTATAAGAAAATCTTCTTGATTGTTCACCAATGTAGCCAATATTAATAGAGGTGGCGGCTTTTGCCAAACCTTTTCCGTATTCAATTTTATAACCCAAAATACCCACAATTCTGTTTGGAATATCGTTGTCAGATTTAGATAAGGATAAATCATTATTTCCATTTATCGAGCGCGCTCCTGTCCAAGAACCAGAGGCAATAGAACCTGCCGACATTAAATCTTTTGCTTCAGACATAGTGTATGCCAACGAGCCCCAAATACCATTTTTATACGGATATTCTAACTTAAATGTGGCTGATTTGTAGTAGCCTTTGTCTGTGTTTTCTAATACAATAGCATTGGAAACATTATCATTGATTCTAACGCCATTGTCATTTCCAGCATACCTTGGTCTGTTGTCTGGCCCGGCAAATGTTCCGGTAGGAGCTTCCAAATTGGCATTGTAGTAGTTAATGGCATTGGTGTTTGAGGAGTAAATAAATTCTGTAGTTCCTACGAATCCGTAAGGTAACTTTTGATCTACAGCAATATTGGTTTTCCAAACTTGAGGAAACTTGAAATTTTTGTCAGTAAGCGCTAAATCGAAAGTAGATGGAAGCGTAGGTACTGCCGGAATAAAATAATCATTAGGATTTGGTGTAAAACCATATCCTCCGTTAGCCAAATTAGTTCCGCTAACGTCAACAAAACCTGTAAGTACACCGTTGTTACCTACTGCGTTAGAGATAAACACGTAAGGAGGTCTTCCTGTGAATATACCGGTTCCTCCCCGAACTTGAGTATTGCCTTTTCCATTTACATCCCAGTTGAATCCAAATCTTGGTTCAAACAGCGTTTGTGTTTCAGGCATATCTTTGGTGTTGAATTTTTTGCTATCAATAAAAGTCAAGTCATTAATAGCAGGGTTTTCAAGTGCAGTGTCTTCAAAAGAAACCGAAGAAACTCTTACGCCATAAGTAATTTTGAAATCATCATTCACTTTCCAAGAATCTTGTGCATATAAGTCTATTTTGGTAGATTTCGTAATTTGCAGAGGATCTACCGCTCCAGGCAATGCAGAATATCTAAATTGCAAACGTGCTGGAAGATAAGTAGTTGAAGGAGCAAAATTATTGTTTGCAGATTCGTTGGCCGCATTGTAAAAATCGGTAAGTGAATTAAATATAAAAACCCCATTTGAAGCTGGGAAAAACATGTTGTTTGATTTGAATTTTTCAAAATTTACACCAAAAACTAAGGTATGTTTATCAAGATACTTGGTTAAGTTATTGGTAAAATGCAGCGTGTTATAATCTAAAGCGTTTCCAGGCGTAAAGGGATCCAAACCTAGAGAAATTAAGTTTGGTGCATTAGCGCCACCATCGCGAATATCGATGGTTGGAAACATAGATCCTTGAAGGCCCCTATCCTCAATTTGTTTGTCATATCCAAAAATAAAGTTATTGTGCAGTGTTTCGGAAAACTTACTGTTTAATTCCAATACAATAGAACGTGTATTGTCCATGATGGTATATCCACTATTTTTGTAAGACATAGAATTTGCATTCGTTCTTCTATTGCCAACCCCTGCAGATGAAGAGTTTGATATTAGTTGATCTGATTCAGAATCATGGTGAACGTAACGTATACTTGCTTTATGATTATCGTTGATGTTCCAGTCTAATTTTGTTAAGAATTTTTTTGAAGCGGTGTTGGAATCAAAGTTTTCCCAAGGACCAGTGGTATAACCAAACTTATCTTGCATAAAATTCGATAAATCCAGCATTTGTTGATAGGTAGGTTTGGAAATTTCTGACCCACCATTTGGAGATCCAGTAGAAGTCCATGTAGTTGCAGGGCTTATGTTATCTACTTTTTCAAAGTTTCCAAAAAAGAATAATTTATTTTTAATAATCGGTGCACCTATTCTTGCTCCGTAAATTTTCTCCTCAAATTTTGAAGGTATAATTTCAACATCGCCAGCATTTCTTCCAACGAAGGCTTTTTTGTTGTTTCTGAATGAATGATATACTGAACCTTCAATCTCATTGGTTCCGCTTCTAGTGACTGCGTTTATTTCTGACCCAACAAATCCTGATTGACGAACATCAAAAGGGGCAATATTTACCTGAAGTTCTTCAATAGCGTCTAACGATATTGCAGTAGAACCAGTTCGTCCGCCTGCTTGTGTATCAGTGCCCAAACCAAAACCATTGTTAAAAACAGATCCATCAATAGTGAAGTTATTCAAACGGGAATCTTGCCCTCCAAAACTGCTTCCATTTCCGTTTGCATTATATTTTGTAATTGAATTTATTGATCGTGAACCAGTTACAGGAACCGCATTAACTTCCCTGTTGGAAAACTGCTGAGAGGCACCAGTTCTTTGTTTTGAAAAAACAGGATTTTTTGTGCCGGTTATAACAACCTCACTTAATAGGGAAGCCTCCTCAGTTAAAATCACATTTAAGGTAACTCCCGCCCCTAATGCAGCTCTCAAATCATTCATTTCAAATGTTTTAAAGCCAACGAAACTTACGCGAACCGTATAAGGTCCGCCTGGTCGAATGGCTGGAATTCCAAATCCGCCTATTTCATTTGTTGTGGCATAATATTTTGTGCCAGATGGTGTGTGGACTACGATAACAGTTGCGCCAGGCAATTCCTCACCCGTTTCAGTTTTAACAGTTCCGTTGATCGAAGATGTTGTAATCTGGGCAATCGTATTAAATCCCAGTAATAACATTATTAAAATTGTTATTTTTTTCATTTTTTTTTAATAGTTTAAATTAGTTTGAATTTGAGTTAATTGTTTGTGCAAAAATTGTCTTTTTAATCAAAAGAATCATTAATAAATTGTTAAGTTTTTAACAAAGGATTAAGATAAAAGTAATAAAAAACACATTTAAAATTAAGTTCTATTATTTTAAATGTTAACAGTTTATTAACAGATGTTAAAAAGGGTTTAGGTTGCTTATAGAATAGCGTGGATATATAATAAAATCAATGGCAAAGGCTATTAAAGGTTAAATAGCTATGTGTTACAAATAAAAAATATTATAAATTCTTTTATAAAAAACAGCATGATTTTATAAAATCATGCTGTTTTTTATATGAAAAGTTAAAAATGCAAATGTCTTGTGATTCAGTTAAAATTACAATAAGTCGCTAAAACTAAACAAATTAAATCAACCACTATTTTTGTAGATATTTATTGGCCAATTCTTTTCCCAATTCAACGCCAAACTGGTCAAAACTGAAAATATTCCAAATAATTCCCTGAACAAATATTTTGTGTTCATAAAAGGCAATTAAACTTCCCAAAGTTTTAGGCGTTAATTTTGTGATTAAAATAGAAGTGCTTGGTTTGTTGCCTTCAAAAACTTTGTAAGGCAACAATGTTTCTATTTCATCCATTTTGCCTTGCATTTTTAAATCCAAATGCGCTTCTTCTTTTGTTTTTCCTTCGGCCAAGGCTTGGGTTTGGGCATAAAAGTTGGCCATTAATTTGGTGTGATGTTCAGTGTTTCCGTAAAGTGATTCTTTAAATCCGATAAAATCAGCAGGAATTAATTTGGTTCCCTGATGCAATAATTGGATAAAGGCATGTTGGGCGTTTGTGCCTGTGCTTCCCCAAATAATATTTCCGGTTTGGTAGGTTACCCGTTTTCCGTTTCTGTCTGCGCTTTTACCATTGCTTTCCATAATGGCCTGTTGCAGGTAAGGCGCAAATTTACTGAGATATTGTGTGTAAGGCAAAATGACTTCGGTTTCCGCATTAAAAAAGTTGGTGTACCAAACACCAATCAAACTTAAAACTACCGGCGCGTTGTTTTCAAATGGTGTATTTTTAAAATGTTCGTCCATTTCATAAGCGCCAATAAGCAATTCCTTGAAATTATTGAAGCCAACAGCCAAACTTATGGTTAAGCCAACGGTGCTCCACAATGAAAATCGGCCGCCAACCCAATCCCACATGGTAAAAACATTTTCTGTGTCAATACCAAAGCCATTTGCCGCTTTTAAATTGGTGGAAACTGCCACAAAATGTTTTGAAACATCACTTTCTGAAGCAGTTTGCAAAAACCATTTTTTTATGGTGGTTGAGTTGGTCAGCGTTTCTTGCGTGGTAAATGTTTTTGAAACAATGACAAACAAGGTAGTTTCCGGATTTAAATTTTTGATTACTTCCTGAACGTGGTCACCATCAACATTTGACACAAAATGAACGTTTAAATGGTTTTTGTAATATTTTAAAGATTCCACCACCATATCAGGTCCCAAATCCGATCCGCCAATACCAATATTTACCACATCCGTAATTGATTTATTGGTGTAACCTTTCCAGCTTCCGGAAACAATTTTGTTGGTAAAAGACTCCATTTTACTCAAGGCATCTTTTACGTCAATCATAATGTTTTTTCCTTCAAATAAAATGGCTTCATTTGATTGGTTTCTTAAGGCAGTGTGCAGTACGGCCCTGTTTTCGGTTTTATTAATTTTTTCTCCTGAAAAATAAGCATTAATGGCACTTTCTAAATCAACTTCATGAGCCAATTCCAATAAATGTTTCAGTGTTTCTTCAGTGATTCTGTTTTTTGAATAATCAAATTCAAAGTCGTTGAAATTGATGGTGAATTTATTTTTTCGATCAGAATCATTGCTAAACATTGATTTTAAATGAACTGATTCTAAGGTTTTATAATGTGAAGTTAGCGCTTTCCAAGCTTTAGTTTCTGTTGGGTTGATGTTCTTCATGGTCTTGATCTGAGAATTAATTGCTGTTTTTTCAATTAAAATAAAATATTATTATCTGGATATTCTATGGAATCCAATTGAATTTTAAGTGGCTCAATATATTTGTTGTAAGCAGGCACTTTGTCTTTTTTCATTGGTTCTGAGTTAGGGAATTTTTGTTTTAACGGATCAACTTGTTCCCCGTTTTTCCAAAAACGATAGCATACATGTGGTCCTGCGGTATTTCCCGTCATCCCAATGTACCCTATAGTTTGCCCTTGTTTTACATAATCGCCAACCTTCACAGCACGTTTGCTCATATGCAAATATTGCGTGCTGTAAGTGCCATTATGTTTAATTTTAACATAATTTCCATTTCCGCCGGCATAACGCGATTCTGTTACTGTTCCATTTGCGGTAGCCTCAATTGGAGTTCCAATTGGTGCGGCATAATCTGTACCCTTGTGCGCTTTAATTTTATTTCCGTAATAGGCAATGCGCCTTTTTAAATTGTATTTTGAAGATATTCTGCTAAATTTAACAGGCATTTTTAAAAATTGCCGACGTAAAATATTGGCTTTTTCATCATAATATTCTGAAACTTTATGGGTGGAATCTGTTTTATAATTAAAGGCATAAAATGGTTTGTCATTATGTTCAAAATAGGCCGCTTTTATTTTTCCTATTCCCACAGGAATGGTATCTTCAATGTAAAATTGCTCGTAAACCAATTTGAATTTATCATTTTTTTGAAGCTTTGAAAAATCAATGGCCCAAGCAAAAACTTCATCGGCCATTTTATACGTTAAATCCGGACTTAGCCCCTGGCTTTTGATAGCATGCGAAAGATGTGTGGTAATTAATCCCGATGCTGTCGCTATTTTAGTTTTAATAGGTCTTTTTCCATTCACAACAAAAATTGTTGAGTCCTTAAAATCTATAATGGTGTAAAGAATTTTTGACTGCCTATAAATAAATACTTGTGCTTGTTGGGTTGAATCTTCTTTAGCCAGTATGGTGTAAGGTACTCCTGCTTTAAGACTTCTAATGTTGAAGGAGTCCCTAATCTTGGTGACAATTTCATGTATTTTTGAGCTGCTAATTTTATTTCTTGATAAAATTTCACCAAAGTTTTCTCCAGATCTTAACGTGTCATTTATAACTTTATAATCATTTAATCTATAACCAAATTCATAAACAATTTTTTCAGGTATTAATATGGTTTCAGGTTTTTCTTTTTTACAGGCAATACTTAGAACAACGAATAAAAGGGCAACAAATTTTTTCAATGGATGCTATTTTAACAATTAAATTTGATTCAACAAATGAATTGCGAAAATACAATTTAATTTTAAAAAATTATGTTAAAAGGGTGTGCTAAACCTCTATATTGGTCTAAATCTGCTCGCAGAGAGCCCACAGCAAGCGAAGCTTTAATAAGCAAAGGAATTTTGTTTTCATCATCGCTTATCCAAATAGTTAAACTTTCTTGTTCTTTAAATACACGTCCCGCCTGTACCATTGGCCTAAATTTTAAGGCATTAACTTTGCCGAATTTCGTTTTCACCACTTCTTTACCTAAATAATGGAGTTTAAAATTGGTTGTTTCTTTATCTAGAAACATTTTCAATTCAATTTGATCACCAGCTTTTAAATTTGATAAATTTTGATTTCTTAAATAGTATAACGATGATAAAAGGTCTTGAATATCATCACCAATAGGATGCCTGTCAACGGTTTTATGTTTGTGGTTTTTTACAATCGCTTCTTTTTTGTCGTGATTGAATAAATATTCTTCGTCTTTGGTATAGCCGCCTTCATCAATTTTTCTGATGAAACGATACGGCAACAAAGATTCTTTGTACATAAAAGTTTGATAATCGTCTGTTACATTAAAAAACAAACTCACAATCCCGGTAGACCTTCCTTTTCCAAGAATATGGAAAGCTTCTTTTTGATTATGGGTAGTTTCTCTAACTTCCATAGTCGAAAAACCTGCATTTAAAAAATTGCTGTAGCTCATTTTAAACTTTAGCCATTCCCCTTTTTGGAAGGCGAAATTTTGAGATGTTTTTTTTATTTTAGAAATAGGCACAACCGATTTTTCATTCGATTTTTGAACGGATTGCCCAATTGAAGTAAATGCAATTAAAAAAATAAAAATAGGTATAATGTTTTTCATCTATTGTTTTATAACGAATTGTTTTTCTAAAAATACAATTATCGCGCCAAAAATAATAAAAGCTTAACACATACGCCGTTAAGCTTTTATTAATAAATTTAAAATTACAAGGTTCCCCTGCGTTCTTGTTCGGCTTCAATAGATTCAAACAAGGCTTTAAAATTGCCTTTTCCAAAGGATTGCGCCCCTTTTCTTTGAATAATTTCAAAAAATAGCGTTGGCCTGTCGGTTACGGGTTTGGTAAAAATTTGCAATAAATAGCCTTCATCATCCCTGTCAACTAAAATCCCGAGATCTTTTAATGCTGACAAATCTTCATCAATTTCGCCAACCCTGTCCATTACGGTGTCATAATAGGAACCTGGAACATACAAAAATTCAACGCCACGATCTGTCAATGCTTTTACGGTTTCCAAAATATTGTTGGTGGCAACTGCGACGTGTTGAACGCCCGGACCGCCATAAAAATCTAAATATTCTTCAATTTGCGATTTTTTGACGCCTTCGGCAGGTTCGTTAATCGGGAATTTTACGCGGCCGTTTCCGTTGGTCATCACTTTGCTCATTAACGCCGTGTATTTTGTTGAAATATCTTTGTCATCAAAAGTAATCAGATTTGCAAAACCCATCACTTCATTGTAAAATTTTGACCAGATATTCATTTCGTTCCATCCCACATTTCCAACCATATGGTCTATATATCTTAAACCAACATCGGTTGGATTATGTCTTGATTCCCATTTTACAAATTTTGGCAGAAACAGGCCGTTGTAATTTCTTCTTTCAACAAAAACGTGGACAGTATCACCATAAGTATGGATTCCGGAACGAACAACTTCTCCGTTTTCATCGCTTTCTTTTGTGGGTCTCATAAAGGATTTTGCGCCTCGTTTGGTGGTTTCTTCCCAAGCTTTTGTGGCATCTTCTACCCAAAGCGCCACCACTTTTACGCCGTCACCGTGTTTTTCAATATGGTCAAAAATTTCCTGGTTATTTTTATTCGGCATTGGTGTGGTCAGTACCAATTTAATTTTATCCTGAACCAAAACATAACTGGTCCTGTCGGTTAAGCCAGTTTCCAATCCGGCATAAGCCAGCGATTGAAATCCGAACGCTGTTTTATAATAATGTGCTGCCTGTTTGGCGTTTCCAACGTACATTTCCACATAATCAGTTCCCAATAATGGCAAGAAATCTTGTGCATCCGGAAATATTTTTTCCAGTCCGTAGTTGAAATTTTGTTTTTGTTTTAAGTTTGACATTTTTCTGATATTTATTCGGTTATCCAAGATTTATAATAATCATCTACCTGCAAATTCATCGCTTCCTCGGTAATCATCACCGGTTTAAAAGGATCAATCATCACAGCCAATTCTTCGGTGAATTTTTTTCCGACGCTTCTTTCAATGGCGCCCGGATGCGGGCCGTGAGGAATTCCACCGGGATGCAAGGTAATTTGTCCTTTTTCAATATTATTTCGGCTCATAAAATCACCGTCTACATAATACAATATTTCTTCAGAATCTATATTGCTGTGGTGGTATGGCGCCGGAACCGATTTTGGGTGATAATCGTACATTCTCGGCACAAATGAGCAAACCACAAATCCTGAAGCTTCCCAAGTTTGATGAATTGGCGGCGGCATATGAATTCGGCCTGTTATTGGTTCAAAATCGTGAATGGAAAAAGCATAAGGATAATTAAATCCGTCCCAGCCAACAGCATCAAAAGGATGATTTAGGTAATTGTATTCCCACAAAACTCCTTGTTTTTTGATGAAAATTTTAAAGTTTCCTTTCTCATCATGGGTTTGTAAATTGGTTGGCAGTTTAAAATCGCGTTCGCAAAATGGAGAATGTTCCAACATTTGTCCGAAGTTATTTCGATAGCGCTTTGGCGTTACAATTGGGCTAAATGACTCAACATAAAGCAATCGGTTTTCCTGCGTATCAAAGTCTATTTGATATACCGTTCCTCTTGGAATAATCACATAATCGCCATATTTAAAAGCGATATTTCCATACATCGTTTTTAAAGTTCCTGAACCAACATGCACAAAAAGCATCTCATCCGCATCAGCATTTTTATAAAAATAGGCTGATGAAAATGCTGTTGGTGCTGCCAAGCCAATATGTAAATCGCTGTTTACAAAAACTGTTTTCCGGCTTTCCAGATAATCGGCTTCGGGTTTTAAGGAAAATCCTTTAAAACTGAGTGCTTTCATATTTTTGTCGATGGCGATTTTTGGCGTAACATCTTTCACTTTTTTGATTTCCGTAACCACTGTGGGCGGATTCAAATGATAGATCAATGATGACATTCCAGCAAAACCTGCAGTTCCGAAAAGTTCTTCCTGATACAATCCGCCCGTAGGTTTTTCAAAAGTGGTGTGACGTTTTGGCGGAATTTTACCCAATGAATAATATCTAGGCATAATCGTATATTTTTTTAGTTATGAATTCCCTAAAAAAGGGTTAGTAGTTTTTATGAATATAAGTCCAATAATTTTATCATTTTGGACGAAATCACAGCCTTAAAGTTACAAAAACTTTAGTTTGCAACGTTAGCCATGAGTATTTTCATTCAGGATTTCTCTTGATTAAGAACTTTAGAAGTATCAATAATTCTGTCCAGGCTGTTTTCATATTTTACAAATATAAAAATATTTTTGAATGTTTAATGAAATAAAAAAGAGCACGTTAAGTGCTCTTTTATTAAACTGTTTTTTGAAAGCTAAAAAGTGATTCCGTTCACCTCAATCACTTGTAAAATTTGGGGAGCGTGCCTTTTTATGGTGGCTTCAACCCCGTTTTTTAAAGTCATTTGATTTACGGAGCAACCCAAACAGTTGCCCTCTAACTGAACACTAACAATATTGTCGTGTATATCAACCAATGTAATATTGCCGCCATCAGCCTGTAAATAAGGCCTGATTTCCTGCAATGCATTTTCAACAATAATTTTTAGTTCTTCTGCTTCCATAGTTTTTTATTTTTTTGTGCTGCAACCGCTCATGGTCGTAATTCGAACAATTTCAGTAGGCGGTAAATCACTGTTTCTTTTTACCAATTGTGACAGCGCATTTTTAGTAATTTCTGAAAAAGCAATTTCTAAAGGCGTATTGTCCTGAAGCGCCACCGGATGGCCAACATCGCCCGATTCCCGAATGCTTTGCACCAAAGGTATTTCTCCTAAAAAGGCAACATCAATGTCTTTTGCCAAGTTTTTTGCCCCGTCTTGCCCAAAAATATAATATTTATTTTCTGGAAGTTCAGCAGGCGTAAAATAACTCATATTTTCAACAATGCCCAAAACAGGAACATTGATACTTTCTTGTTGAAACATTGCCACACCTTTTTTGGCATCGGCCAAAGCGATATTTTGCGGTGTGCTAACAATGATAGCGCCTGTTACAGGAACTGCTTGTACAATTGAAAGGTGAATATCGCCGGTTCCCGGAGGTAAATCAATCAATAAAAAATCAAGTTCTCCCCAATGTGAGTCAAAAATCAACTGGTTTAAAGCTTTCCCAGCCATTGCACCACGCCAAATAACGGCCTGATTTGCATCAACAAAGAATCCTAGAGACAATATTTTTACACCATAGCTCTCAATGGGCTTCATTTTTGAACTGCCGTCAATTTCAACTGACAATGGTTTTGCATGCGCCACATCAAACATTAAGTGAATGGAAGGACCGTAAACGTCGGCATCTAAAATACCCACTTTAAATCCCATTTTTTGTAATGAAACAGCAATATTTGCGGTAATGGTAGATTTACCTACACCGCCTTTTCCTGAAGCAATTGCGATAATATTCTGAATTCCTGGAACTTTTGGTTTAGATTTTTCTGTTGGTTTATCAGATGCCACAGAGGTTACATTTACTTTTACGTCGGCTTTCACATCCACATGTTGGTGAATTGCCTTCATAATTTCAACTTCCATTTTCTTTTTAGCTTGTAACGTTGGGTTTCCAATAGTTACATCAACAATAACTTCTTTGTCGAAAGTTACAATATTTTTAACTGCGCCACTTTCAATTAAATTTATCCCTTCACCAGGTGCAGTGATGGTTTCAAGTGCATTTGAGATTTCTTTTTTTGTATATGCCATGTTGTTTATATAAAATCATTCTAAACAACAAAGATACAGATTTAAATGAATTCACAAAGTCGCAAAGTTTATAAGTTAAAAAAGGCCCCAAACCTCCAAATGGAATTAAAAAGCATAAAATTCAAAATTTAGTAACTACAATAATTCTTTAAAAGGATCCCAAAAAACAGCACTAAAATTCTGAATTTGATTTTCCTTCACAACAATCCCTTCGCTTTCCAGCAATTGTTGCATCAGGTTGGTGCCGTCAAAATGAAATTTTCCGGTTAACAATCCGTTTCTGTTTACAACCCTGTGGGCAGGAATATCGGCGTTATTGTGAGAAGCATTCATGGCCCAGCCAACCATTCTTGCAGATTTTGCTGTCCCTAAATATTTTGCGATAGCGCCATAACTGGTTACCCGGCCAAAAGGAATCTGTTTTGCAACTTCATACACTTTTTCAAAAAAATTACCGGAAGTTTCCATCAATTTTAAATATTAAATATTAAAAGTTAAAAGTTAAAAGTTATTGATGCCTAATTATTTAACCGAATTGTAAAATGCTTCTTTATTTTTTCTAGATATGTTCTTAACTTTTAAAAGCCAACGCACCAGCTGGCTCGTTCGCTAAAAACAGCCATCGGCTGTTTTCTTTCCGCTTCGTCCCCCTTCGGGGGCTAGGGGGCTTTAATACTTTAGCCTAAATTTAATATATGTAATAGGCTTTCCTATTTCTAAATACTGACTTTCATAAAAGGTTTGGGTTGAAGTCACTTCTTCAGGTGCATGGTAATTTTTATAAATATCGTGATGGGCATAAATAATTTCATGGCCTTCGCCGTGAAGCAAGCCCAACGTGTAACCATGCATAAATTCACTGTCGGTTTTTAAATGAACAATACCTTCTGATTTTAAAATAAAATGGTATTTTTTTAAAAACTCGGCATTGGTGAGTCGGTGTTTGGTGCGTGTGTATTTAATTTGGGGATCGGGAAAAGTGACCCATATTTCATTGACTTCGTTTTCAACAAAAAGCAAATCAATCAACTCAATTTGAGATCTTAAAAAAGCCACATTGGTTAAATTTTCTTCCAAAGCTATTTTGGCGCCGCGCCAAAAACGCGCTCCTTTTATGTCAACGCCAATATAGTTGATGTTGGGGTTTTTACGTGCCAGGGCAATGGTGTATTCGCCTTTTCCGCAGCCCAATTCAAGTACAATGGGATTGCTGTTGTTAAAAAGTGTGTGCCAATTTCCTTTTAAGGAGAAACCATCAATAACTTCTTTTCGTGTTGGTTGAATGACATTGGAAAATGTTTCGTTTTCACGAAATCTTCTGAGTTTATTTTTGCTTCCCACAGGATTTGTGTTTCGTTAAAAAAAGGAAAAAATTTAAATGAATTTAAATAAGAAATTATTCGTTCCCTGCTTTTTTGTAATTTTTGAGCTGTCCTAACCAGTAGAATAAAGCAATAAACAAAATGACAACAAAAATCCAGCTTACCATGTTTTGAAACCACCAATTGTCCATAGAACTAATGCTATTATAAGGTGCAAATAGAACATTTTGACAAAATTCACCTATCGCTTTAAAAATATTGTTTGCAATCATAACTTATTTATATTTACAGACAAAAGTATAAAATATAGTAATGATAGCAAATTTTTTCAGTAAAACTAAACCGGCAACTATTTTTATACTTGTCGCACTGCTGTTTGTCTACTATTTTACGGTCACTTTTTTGTTTCATTCGACAGAAATTTCATTTCAATTTTTGATTAAAAGAATTTCTTTTTTCGTTTTTATTGCTTTATTGCTGTTAATCGTAAATTTTATTGTCAAAAAAAACAAGCTGACTAAAGACAATTCATACGCATTGCTCTTAATGGTTTTTTTATTCGGAACCTTTCCTGATGCCATGTTTTCTTCTAACATTGTTTTTGCAAATTTTGCATTGATGTTGGGATTTCGTAAAATTTACAGTTTAAGATCTGGCATTGACACCAAATTGAAGCTTTTTGATGCCTGTTTTTGGATTGGTATTGCAACACTTTTTTATTCGTGGAGCATCTTTTTTGTGTTGTTGGTATATGTTGGGATGATTATTCATCAAAAGATGACAATTAAAAATTTGTTTATTCCTATTGTAGGCTATTTAACACCAATGCTTATTTATTTTACCTATTGCCTTTATTTTGAAAGCACCACTTTTTTTTACAATAAATTTAGTTATGAAATTAACTTGAATTTTAGTTCCTATACCTTATTAAAGCTATTAATTCCAGTTATATTTTTATCAACAGTATTACTTTGGAGTCTTGTAAAAATAACCCCAAAAGTTGTTTCGGTAAGAAATAATTTTAAATTTTCTTGGGATGTGCTAATCAACCACCTTTTAATTTCGGTGACAATCGTTGTTTTGGCGCCAACTAAAAATGGTTCGGAGTTGTTTTTTGTAATTTTTCCTTCCGCAGTAATGGTTGCAAATTTAATGCATCATATCAAATCTAAAATTATTAGAAATATGATTTTGTATGCCTTTCTGCTGATTTCAGTTGTTGTCTATTTTTTATAGTTTAATTCCAAACGACAAATCGCCAGCATCGCCCAAACCGGGAACAATGTATCCTTTTTCGTTCAAATGATCATCAACAGTGGCAATCCACAATTTGGTGGTTTCAGGAAAATGACTTTTAATGTAAGCGATGCCTTCTTTAGCGCCAATAACACAAGCCAAGTGAATTTCTTTTGGCGTTCCGTGTTTTTTCAATCCTTCAAAAACGGTTGCCAAAGATTGTCCGGTTGCCAACATGGGGTCGGCTAAAATCAACGTTTTGCCGTCTAAATTAGGTGAAGCAAAATATTCCACTTTAATTTCAAATTCAGTTTCGGTGATGTGTTTTCGATAGGCAGATATAAAAGCGTTTTCCGCATCGTCAAAAAAGTTTAAAAGTCCGCTGTGTAAAGGCAAACCTGCTCTTAAAATAGAACACAATACAATATCTTTTTTTGGAACCGAAACTATTTTGGTGCCTAAAGGCGTAGAAACAATTTTGTTTTGAAAATCTAACGTTTGGCTTATTTCGTAAGCTATAATTTCACCAATTCTTTCAATATTTCTTCGAAATCGCATACTGTCTTTTTGAATTTCGGTATCTCTGATTTCTGAAATAAATTTATTTAATATTGATTTGTTTTGGTCTAGAACGTTGACAATCATAGGAGGATATTTGTTACAAAAATAAGATTTATTAATTATAAATTAGGGAAGTTTTGTGATATTTTCAATAAAAGAATCAATAGTTTTAAAAATAAATATTGCAAAAAATAAAATGCGTAAATTTGTTTAAATTTTTATATTAAATGATACATTCAATGACCGGCTACGGAAAAACCGTACTGCAGCTTCCAACCAAAAAAATTACGATTGAACTGAAATCGTTAAACAGTAAAAATTTAGATTTAAACGTTCGGGTTCCTGGCTATTACAGAGAAAAAGAACTGGATATTCGCAAACAACTGGCAACTGAACTGGTTAGGGGAAAAATAGATTTTTCCATTTATATTGAAGACAATGGCGGGGAATATTCTTCTAAAATCAACGAAAACATGGTGAAGGAATACATGAACCAATTGCGAAATATTGTGGATTCTGATGAAATTGAATTGCTGAAAATGGCGATCAGATTGCCAGATGCCTTTAAATCGCAAAAAGAAGAACTCGACGAGCAGGAATGGAAACAGATTGAGAATGGCATTTTAGAAACCATTGAAAAAATTAATGAATACCGGATTGATGAAGGAAAAACATTACACGCCGATTTTGTGTTACGAATTTCTATTATTGAAATTTTGTTAGAAAGAGTTGTTGAAATGGATCCTTTGCGCATTGAACAAGTTAAAGAAAAACTCAGGAAGTCAATTGCGGAACTGGAAACAAAAATTGACGAGAGCCGATTTGAACAGGAACTCATTTATTATATTGAAAAGCTCGACATTACCGAGGAAAAAGTGCGTTTAAAAAATCATTTGGAATATTTTATCAAAGAACTGAATGAGGACGTTTCCAATGGTAAAAAATTGGCATTTATCACCCAGGAAATTGGCAGGGAAATAAACACCATCGGATCAAAATCCAATTTGGCGAATATGCAAAAATTGGTGGTTCAAATGAAAGATGAACTTGAAAAAATTAAAGAGCAAAACCTAAATGTATTGTAAATAAACAGGAAATCAACCATTTATAAAACCTAAAATCAGTGAAAAAAGAGGGTAAACTCATTGTTTTTTCGGCACCTTCAGGCTCGGGTAAAACAACAATTGTTCATCATTTATTAAGAAAATCAGAATTAAATTTAGATTTCTCCATTTCAGCAACTTCGCGTGAAAAAAGAGGAAAAGAAATAAACGGAAAAGATTATTATTTTATTTCCCTGGAAGAATTTCAAAAACACGTTAAAAAAGGTGATTTTATTGAATGGGAAGAGGTTTATGAAAATAATTATTACGGCACCTTAAAAAAGGAAGTTGAACGCATTTGGGCATCGGGTAAAAATGTCATTTTTGATATTGATGTGGTTGGTGGCTTGAGCATAAAAAACATATTTCCCGAGCAAACGCTCGCTATTTTTGTGAAAAGTCCGTCAATTGACGAAATGGAACGCCGCCTCAGACATCGGAATACCGATTGCGAAGAAAAAATAAAAGAACGTGTTAAAAAAGCTGAAAAAGAGCTAAAATTTGCCAAAGATTTTGATGTTATTCTGGTGAATGATGACTTGAATAAAGCGCAAGAAGAAGCCTATAATTTGGTGAAAGCGTTTGTGAAGTAGATTTAAAATCCTATCCCCAGCTCCTTCCGTCCCGATATCTATCAGGAGAAAGGGAGTTTGATTTAGATACAAAAAGAAACTTATAACTTCAACTAAAATGAAAATCGGATTATTTTTTGGCACTTTTAACCCAATTCACATCGGGCATATGATTATTGCCAATTATATGACAGAATTTTCAGATTTGGATGAGGTTTGGTTTGTGATCACGCCAAGAAGTCCGTTTAAACTAAAAGAAACCCTGTTAAGCAATCACCACAGGTTGGCCATGGCAAATATTGCGGTTGAAAATTATTCAAAATTAAAAACATCCAATATTGAATTTAACCTTCCTGAGCCAAATTACACCATCAATACGCTCATTCATATTGAAGAGAAATTCCCGACTCACCAATTTTGTTTGTTATTGGGAGAAGACAATTTAAAGGGATTTCAGAAATGGAAAAATTATGAAACCATCCTAAAAAATTATGAGTTGTATATTTATCCGAGAATTTCCAAAGAAAATATTGATTTGCAATTTTTAAACCACCCTAAAATTCATAGGGTTCATGCGCCAATTGTTGAAATTTCATCAACATTTATTAGGAATGCAATAAAGGACAAAAAAGATATTAGCATTATGTTGCCATCCAATGTATGGAAATATATAGATGAAATGAACTTTTATAAACAGTAAATTATAAAAGATTTAACACAACTAAACAAGGAGTTTAAAATTATTTATATAAAATTCGCTTTTATTTTATTTTGAAGCATTATTATGGCTAAAAATCCTAAAAAAAGGGTCAAATTCAGACAGAAATTAATCAATAAATACCGATTGGTCGTTTTAAATGAAGATACTTTTGAAGAAAAATTATCATTTAAATTAACCCGGCTGAATGTATTTATTTTTGGAACGCTAATTTCTGTGATGTTAATTGTGGGAACCATTTATTTAATTGCATTTACCTCTTTAAGGGAATATATTCCGGGATATTCATCCACAAAATTGAAAAGAGAAGCCACGCAATTGGTATATAAAGTTGATTCCTTAAATAAAGTGTTAGAAGTAAACAATTTGTACATTCAAAAAGTGCGAGACCTTTTAACAGGTGAAATTTCCGAAGTTTTATTCGACAAAGATTCTGTTTTAAACGCTATGAAATTTAACAAAGACTCTATGAGCTTTGCACCTTCAGATGTAGATTTGGAATTTAGGATGGATGTGGAAAGTGCTGATAGATTCAGTATTTTTAACGAAGCCACAAAAAGTGCCGATATTGTATTTTTTTCGCCAGTTAAAGGAATTGTGACCGATGGTTACAGCCTTAAAAACAAACATTTTGCCATTGATATTGCCGTTAAAAAGGGAACACCCGTAAAATCAATTGCCGACGGAACCATTATTTTTGCCGAATGGACCATTGAAACAGGTTATGTGGTTATTATAGAACATAGCAAAGGTTTTATCTCTGTTTATAAGCACAATACAGCCTTGCATAAATACCAAGGCGATATGGTGAAATCGGGTGAAGTGATTGCTTCGGCAGGAGATATGGGCGAATTAAGCACAGGACCACATTTGCATTTTGAGTTGTGGAATGAAGGCTACCCTGTGAATCCAGTTAATTATATAGATTTTGAATAATGATGAACATAAAGTCAATTTTAGCAAAACCATTTGCGAAACGAATAGCCGCAAGAATCTATAAACAAAGCAAAAATGCCGTAAAAGTACAGCAAAAAGTTTTTGAAAATTTAATTGCTCAAGCTCAAAACACCACTTTTGGCAGGGACCATAATTTCAGTAAAATTAAATCTTATGAAGATTTTAAAAAGCAGGTTCCCATTCGGGATTATGAGGCGTTAAAACCATATATTGAAAAGGTTGTTGCAGGAGAATCGGATGTTTTATGGAAAGGAAAACCGCTGTATTTTGCAAAAACTTCTGGCACAACATCGGGTGTAAAATACATTCCGTTGACCAAAGAATCCATGCCCATGCACATCAGCGCGGCTCGAAATGCTTTGTTAATGTATATTGCTGAAACCAAAAAAGCCGATTTTGTCAATGGAAAAATGATTTTTTTGCAGGGAAGTCCGGAATTGAAAGAGAAAAACGGCATCAAAACCGGACGGCTTTCGGGCATTGCAGCGCATTATATCCCAAGCTATTTAACCAAAAACCGATTGCCAAGCTGGGAAACCAATTGCATTGAAGATTGGGAAACCAAGATTGAGGCCATCGTTGATGAAACCATTAATGAAAATATGACTGTAATTAGCGGAATTCCTTCCTGGGTGCAAATGTATTTTGAAAAATTGGTGGAACGCAGCGGAAAAAAGGTGGGCGATATTTTTCCAAACTTTAACCTTTTTGTTTATGGCGGCGTAAATTTTGAACCTTACCGCAACAAATTTGAAGATTTAATCGGAAGAAAAGTGGATACTATTGAGTTGTTTCCTGCTTCTGAAGGTTTTTTCGCCTATCAGGATTCCCAAAATGAAAAAGGAATGCTGTTGCTGGTTGACAACGGAATGTTTTATGAATTTATTCCTTCCGAAGAATTTTTTGAGGAAAACCCAACCCGAATTTCTTTGGCCGATGTTAAAATTGGCATAAACTATGTGCTTATTTTAAATACCAACGCCGGACTTTGGGCTTACGATATTGGCGATACCATTGAATTTGTTTCCATAAATCCGCCACGGATTAAAGTTACCGGCCGCATCAAACATTTTATATCCGCATTTGGGGAACACGTGATTGGCAGCGAAGTGGAAAACGCCATCAATAGCCAAACTGCAGGAACAACAATTGCCATTAATGAGTTTACGGTTGCGCCGCAAATTACGCCGGAAAACGGATTGCCTTATCACGAATGGTTTATTGAATTCGATAACAAGCCAGAAGATTTGGATGATTTTGCGCGGAAAATTGATGTCACTTTACAACAGCAAAACAGTTATTATTTTGATTTAATCAGCGGAAAAATATTGAGGCCTTTAAAAATTACTTTGATTGAAAAAGGCGGATTTAATAAATATATGAAATCAATTGGTAAATTGGGCGGACAAAATAAAGTGCCGCGTTTGTCTAACGACCGAAAAATTGCGGACGAACTTATAAAATTTGAAGAAAAATGAAGGTAATATCTGCCAATATTGGCGAGCGAAAAGTATTGAACTACAAAGGAAAAATTGTTGAAACCGGTATTTTTAAGTTTCCTGTAAATCAACCAATATTTTTAGGAAAGGAAGATGTTGAAAACGATGCCGTCATCGACCGAAAATATCATGGTGGAATTGAGCAGGCTGTTTACGGCTATTCACATAATCATTATGCCTATTGGAAAGAATTGTATCCAAATTTAGAATGGAATTATGGGATGTTCGGAGAAAATTTAACAATCTCAAATTTGGAAGAAACCGAAATATTAGTTGGCAGCACATATAAATTGGGCGAAGTTTTGTTGGAAGTCACCAAACCAAGAGATCCTTGTTACAAACTTGGAATTCGTTTTGGCACTCAGGAAATAGTAAAACAATTTTGGAATTCGACCAAATGCGGCATTTATTTTAAAGTGCTTCAAACCGGAAATGTGGCCGTTGGCGATGAACTGATTCTGGTTAATAAAGCTGAAAATTCACCCACCATCGCCGAAGTTTATGACACGAAAAAAGAGTAATCATAAAGGGCTGTCTAAAGAATTAGGTCTAACCGCAAAGAACGCAATGGAAAAGCGCAATGGGCGCAAAGTTTTAAGTTTTTAAAGCATTACTTTGCGTTACTTGCGAAAAGCCTAGCGAACCTTGCGGTTAAAAAAAGTTTATTTTTTTGCCAGCAAATCCCTTATTTCAATCAGTAATTCTTCTTGAGACGGACCTTTTGGCGCTTCAGGCGCAGGAACTTCTTTCCTTTTCATGCGGTTAATTGCTTTGATCATCATAAACATCACAGCAGCAACAATAATAAAATCGACAAGGTTTGTTAAAAAATCCCCGTAAAGCACGGCAACTTCGCCAACAACTTCTCCGGTTTCATTGGCAACGCCTTCATTAATAACCCATTTCAGGCCTTTGAAGTCCGATTGAAAAATTAACCCAACCAATGGTGAAACAATTCCGCCGGTAAATGATGACACAATTTTGTTGAAAGCGGCTCCCATAACAAAACCAACTGCAATGTCAACAAGGTTTCCCTTCATTGCAAATTCCTTGAATTCTTTTAACATTCCCATATTTTATGTATTAATGATTAGTGTAGCTAATATAATAAATAATCTCTTTCGGTTAATGTTTTCAACTTCATTCTAAAATTCACGGGATTCATTAGATTTTATAAGGTTAATTTTTTATACGGCAGGCTGCGTTAGGGATTGAAGTGAAAACCTTTTTGAGCTTTTTAAACGAAAAAAGTTTGGAACGTAAAGCCCGACCGCCTTTTGGAGGGAACGCCCAAATTATTATTTTTAATGTGATTTTTGCTGTGTTGTTAAGGCTGTTTCACCACTCTTTTTATGCGCTGTGAAATGGCGGTAAGCAGCTCGTAAGGAATGGTGTTTATGCGTTTTGCCAAATCTTCAATATGAAGTTGGTCTTTAAAAACAAGGACTTCATCGCCTTCTTGGCAGTCGATATTGGTGACGTTAACCATCAACATATCCATACAAACATTGCCAACAATGGGCGCTTTTTTGTTGTTGATATAAACATAGCCAACGCCATTGCCAAATTGTCGCGAAATTCCGTCGGCGTGGCCAATAGGAATGGTGGCGGTTTTAACGGTTTCTGATGCTTTAAAAGCGCGATTATAACCCACAGTTTCCCCTTTTTCAACAGTTTGAATTTGAGAAATGACCGATTTTAAAGTAATTACATTTTTTAATTTTGCGGTTTCGGCTTCCTCGTTTGCAAATCCGTACAGTCCAATTCCCAAACGAACCATATCAAATTGTGCTTCTTCAGCGTAATTAACAATGCCCGAAGTGTTTAACATATGCCTAAAAGGCTTGTTGGAAAGTTGTGGAATAAGTTGGTTCGATATTTCTTTAAACGTGTTGATTTGCTGCAACGTAAATGCCTTTTCGTTTAAATCTTCGCTTGCGGCGATATGCGAAAAAACCGATGCAACCACAATTTCTTGCTGATTTTTAACCAATGATAAAATTTCGGGAATGTCCTTTTTTGAAAACCCCAATCGGTTTAAACCTGTGTTGAATTTGATGTGGATAGGATAATTTTGAACATTTAGATTTTTAGCTGCTTCAATAACCGCTTTTAATAAAGTGATGGAATAAATGTTTGGTTCCAGGCAAAATTTGATAATTTCCTCTAAATTGATTTTTTGCGGATGCAGCACCAAAATGGGCGTTTTAATTCCGGCTTCACGCAACGCCACGCCTTCGTCTAAATAAGCGACCGCAAAATAGGCAACTTTTGGTTCCAGAAATTTGGCAATTTCAACGGAACTGCTGCCATAACCAAATGCCTTTACCACCGCCAAAACTTTTGTTTCGGAATTTATTTTCGATTTAAATACATTTAAATTGTGTTCAATGGCATTCAAATCTATTTCAAGCACCGTAACGTGACTATTTCCCATTTTTTTCTTCGGCTTTTTTGAGTTTTTCTTCCGCCATAGCTTTAAAGTAGGCCGATCGGCTTAATGGCTCATATTCCTGGGTTTCACCCAGCAAAACAAGTTCATCGCTGGCGGCGGTTCTATGACTGTAATGCGCCAAATTTCCAGTTCTTGTGCAAACCGCATGAACTTTGGTCACATATTCGGCAGTTGCCATAAGTGCCGGCATTGGCCCAAAGGGATTTCCTTTAAAATCCATATCCAAACCCGCAACAATCACACGAACGCCGCGATTTGCCAAATCATTGCAAACAGCCACAATCTCCTCATCAAAAAACTGGGCTTCATCAATTCCAACAACATCAACATCGCTGGCTAAAAGTCGTATATTTGCCGATGAAGGAACCGGCGTGGATCTAATTTCGTTGGCATCGTGAGAAACTACTTTTTCCACATCATACCGCACATCAATGGCAGGTTTAAAAATCTCCACTTTTTGTTTTGCAAATTGGGCGCGTTTTAGCCTGCGAATCAGTTCTTCCGTTTTTCCGGAAAACATTGAGCCGCAAATTACTTCAATCCAGCCAAATTGTTCGTTATGATTTACTGTATTTTCAAGAAACATTTTGTAATTTCACGCTTGAAAGGTTATTGTATTTTTTTTAAAATAAATGCAATGAAAATATTGTTATATTTTTTACATTCGTTTTTTGTAAAATCATTTCGTAATTTACAACTTTGATTTGATACAAATTTATTAAAAATTAAACAGCAACACTCATTTAACACGTCAACTTATGCACAAAAAATTAGAAGCCGAATTGGTAAGTCTGGCAAACAGCATTTTGCAAATGAAAAACAGGGATGATGTAAATGCATTGCATAAAAAAGCACGGGATATTTATGAAAAACTGACGGTGCTTCGATTTGTGGAAGATTATGTTGAAAAAACACCCAACCTTTCTGATACGGAAGAAGAAACCATGAATGCGATTCAACAGGAATGGATTGATGAGGAAGCATTTGAAAGTAAAAGGGTTTTTGACGTTAGCGAAGGAGAGGCGGTAAAAGAAGCTGAATTTGAAAGCAAAATGGTTTTTGGCCTGAGCGAACAAGAAGCGATAAAAGAAGTTGAATTTGAAAGCAAAATGGTTTTTGACGTTAGCGAAGGAGAAACGGTAAAAGAAGCTTTTTTGGAAGCTAAAATAGAAGAATTGTTTAATGAGGGTGACACCATTGTTAAAGAAACCGCAAAAAAGAGTTATTCACTTCAAATCTCTTTGGAAGACGAGTTTAAAGATGCCATTTCATCTGATATTGCTACAAATTTATTTGAAAGGGCAACCAAAGAAAATCCTATAATTATAGAAAAAACTGAAGAAAAACATGAGATTAAACAACGCTCTTTAAACGATGCTTTGTTTAAAAATAACATTCAGGTTGGTTTAAATGACCGCATCGCTTTTGTAAACCAACTATTCGACGGAAGCCAGCAGGATTTTAACAGGGTTGTGTCTCAGTTAAATTCTTTTAAAACAGAAGAGGAAGCCAAAAATTTCATTTATGAATTTGTGAAACCTGATTACGACTGGAGCGCCAAAGAAGAATTTGAACAACGATTGATCCAATTGATTGAGCGTAAATTTTTGTAAAGGCGTTGCCATAATGGTTCTGTAACCTGTTCTTATAATCGTGCGCTATGAATTATCTTTTGCTGGAAGCAGCACTTAACAAAAGAACAAAACTCGATTATTTTTGGGGCAGAAAGCAGGACGATGAATTTGACAAACAAACCAATTTTATTTATAAAACGGATTCCTTTGAGGTACTTTTGGCAACCATTGAATCAACTTTTAAAGACAATCCAAAATTCAACGATTTAAAAAATTATTCCTTAAACAGATGGTTTAATTTTTGGTCGGCAAAGGGTGTTGAAAACATTTTTTGTGAACATGAAAACGTAAAACCGCATCTGGATTCTTTTAACAAATTCACCGATTTTTATATCCAAAACATTCCATTCGACCATAAAACCACCGTTTTTCCAAAAGGATTCGGGAAATCAGTTCCTTATGCAATTCAGCACAAAAGCGAATTAATTGCGTGGCTGTATAAAAATCAGAGCCAACAGCAGCGAAAACATCACAAAAACCGACTTTTTATTGTTTTGGTAAATTATCAGGAAGAAGACGCACATTGGAAATTAAAATCGGAAATTGGCTGGCTCAAAGAAATAGTTTCGGCTTATTTACTTAATTTTGACCAGGCAAAGCTTCAGAGTTTTACTTTTGAAAATGAAATTGTAAAAGCCGATATTATTTGGGCAATAAAGGCCCCCTAACCCCCGAAGGGGGAATTTAAAAAAGTTAAAAGTTAAAAGTTAAAATCGTAAATCAAAAATCGTACATCGAAAATCAAAACTGTGAATTATATAGGTTCTAAACACAAGCTTTCTTCTTTTTTAAAAGACGCCATCACAGTCACGGTTGGGAAGGATTTATCGAACCTGGTGTTTTGCGATTTGTTTGCGGGAACCGGAAGTGTTGGCAGAACTTTTAAACCAATCGTGAAACAAGTTATCGCCAATGATGTTGAATTTTACAGCTTTGTGCTGAACCGAAATTACATAGGAAACCATCAATCTATTATTTTTGAAGAAAGGATCAATTTCTTAAATAATTTAAAGGAATTGGAAGGATTTGTGTTTCATCATTACAGCGAAAAAGGGAAAGAAGGACGATTGTATTTTTCTGCAAAAAACGGGAAAAAAATTGATGCGATTCGGCAACAAATTGAAAGTTGGAAAAATGCTGATGAAATCACCGATGATGACTACTATTTTTTATTGGCTTCCTTAATTGAAAGTGCCGATAAAGTGGCAAACACGGCATCGGTTTATGGCGCTTATTTAAAAAAAATCAAAAAATCTGCCCAAAAAGAAATGATTTTAAAACCTGCATTATTTACGTTGAACAGCAACAAACATCAGGTTTTTAATGCTGACAGCAATGCGTTAATTAAAGAAATAAAAGGCGATATTTTATACCTGGATCCGCCTTATAACGAGCGGCAATACGGATCAAATTATCATTTATTGAATACCATTGCAAAATACGATTCGTTTGAGCCTCAAGGAAAAACAGGTTTGAGAACCTATTATCGTTCATCATATTGCAAAAAAAACGAAGTCAAAAATTCTTTCGGGGAATTGATAAAAAATGCTAACTTCAAGTATATTTTCTTAAGTTATAACAATGAAGGTTTAATGACCGAAAATGACGTAAAAAGCATTATGTCCGCTTACGGAAAATACAGCTTGAAAACCACCGATTATCAGCGTTTTAAAGCCGATAAAACTGAAAACAGAAATCACACAGCAACTTCAACAGTTGAATATTTACATATTTTAGAAAAAAATGAATAAAAAAGAAGAAAACGCAAATTATATTTTCTGTATGAAGTGGGGAACTTTGTATGGAGCCGACTACGTAAACAGATTGTATTCAATGGTTAAGAAAAATTTAACCTACGATTTTAAGATGGTTTGTTTTACTGATGATGAAACTGGAATTACTGAAGAAGTTCAGTGTTTTCCAATTCCTGAAATCAATTTAGATTCAAAACTACCTGAGCGGATGTGGAAGAAATTGACCACGCTAAAGGAAGATTTGTACGGATTAAAAGGACGCGCTTTATTTCTGGATTTAGACATTGTAATTGTTGATAATATTGATTGTTTTTTTGATGTTGAAGGTGAATTTAGAATTATTAAAGACCATAGCTGGAGATCTTGGAGAATAACAGGAAATTCTTCAGTTTATAGGTTTGATATTGGCAAACACGGTTATGTTTTTGATGATTTTATCGCCAATTTTGATGCAGTGATAAAAAAACACAGAAACGAACAAGAGTATTTAACCCACGCCATTAATGATAAAGGAAAATTACAATACTGGCCAAAAGAATGGTGCCCAAGTTTTAAGTATGACTGTATTTCAAGGTTTCCTTTGGCATTTTGGAAAAAACCGACAATACCCAAAGGTTCAAAAATAATTATTTTTCATGGTGAAATAAATCCGCATAAGGCCATTGTTGGCGGCAGGGGAAAATGGTATCGTTATGTAAGGGCCGCTCCTTGGGTTGCAGATTATTGGAAGTAAAATTCTCTGAATTTCTTGATGAAGTTGAACGGATTTGATAAAAAAACAACGTATCAAAATATTAAAAATCAGAATGAGAAGGTTTTCAAAAAGTTTTATTTTCGCTTTTAGAGTTGCTGTTTTCCTTATTTTAGGCAGCTGTAAAACTGCGGTTGTTCCAACTTTTTCTGCGCAACAACAACCTGCGGTTCCAAATTATGAGAATGTAGCGAATTGGGCCATTTTACCCGATTCTTATCCCGAAAATTTAAAACATTGGCAAACAAACACAACAAGTTTAGAGGCTGATATTTTTTACATTTATCCAACTTTAAATATTGAAAAAAAGGATTTAAGATGGAATATCCCGGTCACTGATTCCATTCAAAATGTAAAAGTGATCGACAAGGCGGTTTACTTTCAGGCATCTGCATTTTTAAACGCCGGAAAATTATATGTCCCTTATTACCGGCAAGCGCATTTAAGATCTTATGCCAGTTTTGAAAACGGAGGAAAAGAAGCGTTAAATGTAGCTTACATCGACGTTAAAGAAGCTTTCAAAGTTTATTTGGAAAAATACAATCATGGCAGGCCAATCATAATTGCATCTCACAGTCAGGGAACCACCCACGCAATTCGGCTTTTAAAAGAATTTGTGGACGGAAAACCGTTACAAGATCAATTGGTTGCAGCTTATTTGCCCGGAATTGCCATCAAAAAAAACGAGTTTAAAACCATTCAAATGATGACAAATCCAACTGAAATTGGAGGATTTGTAAGCTGGAACACCTTTAAAAAGAATTATTATCCCAAAAAATATGAGGAATGGTTTAAGGGCAAAGAAGTTTCAAATCCTATTGATTGGGACAACAGCAATGAATCTGAGCAATCAGACCACAAAGGATTTTTATTTACCAATGATAAAATATATAAACAGGCACTGCAAGTTTATGTAAAAGATGGCATATTGTGGATTAGCACGCCGCATTTTCCATATCGGTTATTGGTTTTGGCCAAGAAACGATACCACGCAGGCGACATCAATTTATTTTGGGAAGATATTCGGGAAAACGCATCATTACGCGTAGAATCTTACCTAAAAAATCAAATAATTTCAGAAAACAGGAATTAAATTTTTGTCTTACTTTTAATAAATATCCACTCTTTTTTTAGTATTTCCCACATAAACTTCATTACCGTTAACAATTACGGGGCGCTTTAAAAAAGTATATTCGTCCAAAATCAATTGTCGGTAGTCTTTTTCTGTTAATTGCTGACTTTTTAAGTCCATTTCCTTATATTTTTTTGCCATTCGGCTAAATAAAACTTCATAACTTTTTGTGAGGGTAAACAATTCTTCCAATTGTTTAACAGTAATAGGCTCGGTTTTAATTTCCTGTAAAATATAGCCGGAAGTGTCCATTTCTTTTAAAAGTCTTCTGCAGGTATCGCAGGTTTTTAGGTGGTATATTTTTTTCATTTTTTAAATGATGTTAATCCGTAAAATTAATGCGTTTTTACTTTAAATTTGAAAACTATTAACAAAAATAAAATCAAATGCAAAAAAACTTTGACATCCTCATTAAAACAAGACAGCTTATTTTAAATATAACCGAAAACCTATCGATGGAACAGTTGAATAAAATTCCGTCGGGATTTAAAAACAACATCGCCTGGAATATTGCGCATTTGACAGTAACGCAACAGCTTTTATGCTACAAATTATCGGGATTGAATTGTTTGGTTTCCGAAGAAATGATAGCTGATTTTCAAAAAGGAACAGCACCAAATCATATTATTTCCAAAGAAGAATTTGAAACAATAATTGAGCAATTTTTGAGGTTGCCTTTACAGTTGGAAGAAGATTACAACAAGGGAATTTTTAAAAATTACAGTGAATACAAAACAAGTGTAAATATCACGTTGAATTCTGTGGAAGACGCCATCATGTTTAACACCTATCACGAAGGAATTCATCTCGGAATTATATTGCAATTGATGAAATTTGTATAAATTTTTTAAGCGTTTAATAAAACCAAAATCAAAGAATATAAGCCTTTTTGCTGAAATTGGGCTTAAATTTGATACTTTTGCCAAATGAAATTAGCGTAGCAACACCGATAAATTTGTCGCATGATAATAAAGGTGAAGCCAATAAAAAATAAATAATAAACAGATGAAACGAGCCATAACAAATTTTGATACACATTAGAATGATTAATGGCGAACTGCATCTGTACCAATAAAAAATAAAAGATTAACAGATGAAACGAGCCATAACAAATTTTGATACACAACGAAATGATTAATGGCGAACTGCATCTGTACCAATAAAAAATAAAAGATTAACAGATGAAACGAGCCATAACAAATTTTGATACACAGTAGAATGATTAATGGCGAACTGCATCTTTACCAATAAAAAATAAAAGATTAACAGATGAAACGAGCCATAACAAATTTTGATACACAACGAAATGATTAATGGCGAACTGCATCTGTACCAATAAAAAATAAAAGATATTCAGATGAAATTTAACACAAAAACCATCCACGGAAACCAACAGCACGACCCTTCAACCGGAGCGGTAATGCCACCAATATACCAAACTTCAACCTATGCGCAAACATCACCTGGCGTTCATAAAGGTTACGAATATTCAAGAACCGCAAATCCAACAAGAACCGCAGTTGAAAATGCTTTTGCCAGCATTGAAAACGGGGAATTCGGACTTGCATTTGGTTCGGGTTTGGCAGCCATTGATTGCGTGATGAAATTATTGAGCCCTGGTGATGAGGTTATTTCTACCAATGATTTGTATGGAGGATCTTACAGAATATTCACAAAAATATTTGAAAATTACGGCATCAAATTTCATTTTATCGGAATGGAAAATGCAGATCATATTGAAAATTATATTTCTGATAAAACAAAATTAATTTGGGTTGAAACGCCAACCAACCCGATGATGAACATCATTGATATCGTAGCGGTTTCAGAAGTTGCCAAAAAACATCAAATTTTATTGGCGGTTGACAATACTTTCGCCACGCCTTATTTGCAAAATCCGTTGGATTTGGGCGCTGATATTGTGATGCATTCTGCCACGAAATATTTGGGCGGACACTCAGATGTAGTAATGGGCGCTTTGATTGTAAATGATAAATCGCTTGCCGATAAATTGTATTTTATTCAAAATGCTTGTGGCGCTGTTTGCGGACCCATGGACAGTTTTTTGGTTTTGCGAGGCATAAAAACCTTGCATGTGCGTATGCAACGCCATTGTGAAAACGGTAAATCGGTGGCTGAATATTTGGCAAAACATCCAAAAATTGAAAAAGTGTATTGGCCCGGTTTTGAAAGCCATCCAAACCACGAAATCGCCAAAAAACAAATGAAGGATTTTGGCGGAATGGTTTCTTTTGTCACCAAAGGAAACAATATTAAAGATGCTTTTAAAATACTGGAAAACTTAAAACTGTTCACTTTGGCCGAATCATTGGGCGGCGTGGAATCTTTGTCGGGGCATCCGGCAAGTATGACCCATGCTTCTATCCCAAAAGCCGAACGCGAAAAAACAGGCGTGGTGGATTCATTAATACGATTAAGTGTAGGAATTGAAGATATAGATGATTTATTGGCCGATTTAGACCAGGCATTAAGTTTAGTTTAGGTAATAAACATAACCAATATGCACCCATAAAAGCCAATCATTGTATTTATTGGCTGGGTCATCTTTGGCATGCAAGCCATCCACATAATTGGAAAAGAAATATTGCCAGCGGGATTCTATCAGTAAATCTGAATATTCGCCCAATTTATAACGTGTTCCAACGCCAAAAGTTGCCGACATGGTAATGCCTGCTTCGTCTTTTGAAGCACCTGGATTTAAGTTGTTGTCCCATTTAGGAAATAAAACGCCAGGGTCTTCCCAATTGCCTGTTCCGTACGTTGATTTTATGGAAGGATTATAATAATCAACAAAAGCTCCGGCACTTACGTAAGGTGACCATTTTAAATCTGGAATTCTTCTGGAGCCAAAATCTACGATATCAACCCAATGAAATTCCATTTGGGCACCTAAATTCATCAAATATGTTTTGCCGGTATGCGCGCGCAATCGGTCTCCCCATTCTCCTGGTTTTTCTGCATATTCTCCAAAATGCTCTAATTCAGCAGACATATAAGATGCTTCCGCGCGAATCCTAAAATGTTCTGCGAAATAACTGGTGCGTAAATTCCAGCGGTAACGATAATCGGTAAAATTTAAATAATAAATTACGCCAATACCCATGCCAACATTTCCGCCAACATTGGCCTTAAAATTATTTCGCTGGCCATAGTCTGTGGTAAATGATGCTGAACCTGTAATAAAACCAATTTCATGGCTCTTTTCACTTTGGGCTTGCGATCCAAATGACACAACCAAAAAAAGTATTGGGGTTGCTATTTTTATAAATTTATTCAATAACATAAAAATTTGGTTGTTTCAAATGTAATAAAAACTTGAGTAATCACAATATTAAATAAATTTAATCTAAGATAAACGATTCATTTACATCCCAGTTCGCCCGCAATTCAATTTTTTTGTCGAAATACTTCACAACTTCCGGTTGCCGTTTGTCCAAAAAACTTCCCGTATCCCAAATGCCATTATTATTCTCATCTATGGTGACCCTTATGCCATAATTTCCGGGAGTCAACAAATTAAAGCTCACTTTTTGGGGCTTGTCTATTTTTATCAGCCTTATTAAAACGTCTTTTTCATTTAACAATTCAACAATAAATGCGGAGTTTTTGGTACTCAACACATCAATATTGATGATGCCATAATCCTCAGGTGTTTTTGTTTTTAATTTGTATACGATTGAATCATTTGACAAGCCAAAAATATCGGTAATTGCTTTAGACTTTAACTCAAAATTGTAATCCGTATTGTATTTCTTGTCGAAATTCAGTGTTAATTTCGTTTTCGATTTTGACAAGGTTTCCTTAAAATCAACTAATGTTGAATCTTTTTCAGTTATTTTTATCTTTGACCTGTCAAAATTCATGATAGGCGTATTTGTTGTTATAGAGAAAGTATCTATTAAATGTAAGGTTCCACTTACATTTTGGGTCATTTTAAGGGAATCAATTTTTGAACTTCTCGGCCTTAAAGTAAACTTTTCAGTATAGTCATTTTTTGTGACCAAGAAATTTAAGGAGTCCGCTTCAAAAGGGGTATACCAATAATTGAGTGTGTCTTTGCCTTTTTCAAAAACAATCTGAGATTTAAAATCGGCAGGTTTTTGGGTTAAAAGTTCAATGTTTAAATCTGTTGCATTGCCTTCAAATCCAAAATGAATGCGGCCTTTGCTAACTTCTTTTGGTCTAAATACCTTTATTTTTGGGATTTCTTTAAAAATGGTGAAATTATATTTTTGATCTGTTGGAATCGTTATGGTGTCTTTTATAAATCCGATTTTATCAATTTCCGGATTGTAAATTTTATTGTTGTTGGCGTCTTTTAGTGCAATAAGTAAATATTTGCCGGCGCGTAAATTGGTTAATTCAAACAAGGTGCTGTCTAAAGTATTTCCAATATAGCGCGGTTTCTGTTTGTAAATAACAGAATCGGTATAAGAAGCGTTGTATTCATAAAGCATCACATCAATACCTTTTACTGTCTTTTTTACCATAGGATCAATAACTTCTCCAGCCAAATTTAGGGAATCGATATACGTTCCTGTGGAAAAAACATATTTAAAATTTCCCAATTTATTTTCTTCATTATTGTCGACAATACTGTTCCCAAAATTAAATGAATAGGTAGTATTTGCATCTAAGGTATCCAAAATTTTTATGGTGATGAATTTACTTGCCGTGCCAACAGGAGTAAGAATTGGATCGTTTTTTTGGGGCGGGGAAATCACCAATTTTTGACTGACGTCTTTTAGTTTTATATATTCATCAAAATATATTTTTATTTGTTTTTCCTTAAAATTAACGGTTTCATTTGCAGGAATCGCCTTTATTAATACAGGCGGAATCGTGTCCTTTGATCCGCCGGTAGGCGTGCCTCTTCTGGCGCAATCAAAAAATGCACTCGCTACTATTAAAACCAATAAAAACTTTAATAAAGAATTCCTCATACTTTGTTTTATTAAAAATACAAAATAACAATTATTTTATTAAAAAACGCATTAAAATATACAGGTCGTTTGATATTGACTATATTATTTTGTGTAAGCCATGCAGGCAATGCTTATTTTTAAATTTTTTGTATGGCGAAGCGCACCATAACAAGCTTCAAGTGTTGCGCCAGTTGTAATAACATCATCAATTAAAAGGATGTGTTTGTTTTCTAAAGCGGCATTGTTTTGGACATGAAATAACTCCTGCACATTTTTCCAACGTTCAAACCGTAATTTTTTGGTTTGCGTTTTTGTTGAAGAAACCCTTGTCAAAATAGTTGAATTATAAGGAATAGCCAGTTTTATAGCCAAACTTTCTCCAAAAGTGGTCACCTGATTGTAGCCGCGTTTTTTTAATTTTTTAGGATGAAGCGGTACGGGTATTATACAATCTAGGGTTTTAAAACGAGGGCTTTCAGTAAGTTGTTCGCCTAGCCAATCTCCAATAAAAGTGCCTACTTGTTGTTGTTTCTTGTATTTAAGTTCATGAATTAATCGCTGCACGTTCCCTTTTTTGAAGAAGTAAAATAATGAAGTGGCATTTTCAAGAGGAATTCTTCCGTAGAAGGATTTTTCAATTAAATTATTTTCTTCAAAGCTGAAATTGGTTAAAGGTAAATCGTGCCGGCAGATTAAACAAATAATAGATTCGTGGTTGGATAAATATTCATTGCAGCACAAACATTCTTCAGGAAAAAAAAGCGCAAATATATCTTTCAAAATTTTCATAGCGTTATTTTTTTTAAATGTACATTTTTTATTTAAATAAATTTAAGATGCAATTAAAGTGTGGGAAATCAATCAATTTCATAAAATTTTTAGGCAATTGAATTGGTAATGACTTTAAAAAAAGATAATTAGCATAATTTAATTTGTAATTTTGCGTTAATAAGAAATAATTAAATATTTAAAAGATGGAAGAAAATAAAAAATCAAATACCAATCTGATAATCATAGCTTTAGCTGTTTTATTATTGGGTGCTTTGGCGTACACTTTTTATACCAGCTCGGAACATAAAAAGTTAACTGATGAAATTGAAGTCGAAAAACTTGAAATAGAGCAAAATTTGGACAGCATGATTGTTAGGTATGAAGATGCAATTGCCCAAAAAACATCAATGTCGGATGAATTAATCATCGAAAGAGACAGAATCATTGCTTTAAGAGATTCAATTAAAGATTTGAAAGTTATAAATTATAGCATGTTGCGTCGTTACAAGGGTGAAATTTCTAAATTGGAAGAATCCAACAAAAAATTATTTTTATTGAATGAGTCGTTAACAAGCTCAAATCAATTATTAACCACCAATTTAGACAGCGCTAAAGTTGTAATCACAAGGCAAATAGCCAAAAACGATACACTAACAACCCAAAATCTGACGTTGGCCCAAAAAGTGGCGATTGGTTCGGAGCTGAAGATAAGCTCGATTAAAGTTATTGCAATGAAAGAACGCAGTAACGGAAAATTAGTGGAAACTCCACGCGCAAACAATACGGATGCCTTAAGAATTAATTTGACCATTGTAAAAAATGAAATTGCCGAAAAAGGTGACCGCCAGGTTTATATTCAAATCGTTGATGCCCAAGGAAAAACAGTTTCGCAAAAAGGAGAGTTTATGCTTTATGACAATACACAAACAAGTTATAGCGATCTTTCTATGGTGAATTACATGAATGAGGCCATTGATTTAATTTCATTGGTTGAGGTGAATAGAGATCTAATGAAAGCTGGTGTTTATGCTGTGAATATTTTTATTGAAAATAAATTTGTAGGAGCAACCAAATTTGTTTTGAAGTAAAAAGAAGAAACAAATTAAGAATATTTTATAGTTTATTGGTGGAAATAGTTTAGGCTATTTCCACTTTTTTATTTTTTAGTGTTAAAAGCTTTACTATTTTTGCAGCATGGCAAATCAAGATGATCAATTTAAAAAAGTAGTTTCACATGCGAAGGAATACGGTTTTGTATTTCAATCCAGTGAAATTTATGATGGTTTGAGCGCAGTTTATGACTATGCTCAAAACGGCGTTGAATTAAAGAAAAACATAAGGGAATATTGGTGGAAAGCCATGGTGCAAATGCATGAAAATATTGTTGGCTTGGATGCCGCAATTTTTATGCACCCAACCACTTGGAAAGCTTCTGGTCACGTTGATGCTTTTAACGATCCGTTAATCGACAATAAAGATTCCAAAAAAAGATACAGAGCCGACGTTTTAATTGAAGACTATGTCGCCAAATTGGATGACAAAATTGAAAAGGAAGTTGAAAAAGCCGCAAAACGTTTTGGAGATTCTTTTGATGCAGCCCAATTTTTAGCCACCAACGAAAGGGTTTTGGGTTATAAAGAAAAAGGCGAAACCATTTTAAAACGCATGGGGAAATCTTTGGCTGAAGAAAATTTGGCCGATGTTAAAGCCCTAATCGAAGAATTGGAAATCGTTTGTCCGTTGTCTGGCTCAAAAAATTGGACAGAAGTAAAACAGTTCAACTTAATGTTTGGCACCAAAATAGGCGCTTCAGCTGATGCTTCAATGGATTTATATTTACGTCCGGAAACCGCCCAAGGAATTTTTGTGAATTTTTCAAATGTGCAAAAATCGGGTCGGATGAAAATTCCCTTCGGAATTGCACAAACAGGAAAAGCCTTCAGAAATGAAATTGTTGCACGCCAGTTTATTTTCCGTATGCGAGAATTTGAACAAATGGAAATGCAGTTTTTTGTGCGTCCGGGAACCCAAAAAGAATGGTACGAGGAATGGAAACAAACCCGCTTAAAATGGCATTTGTCTTTGGGATTGGGCAAGGAAAATTACCGTTTTCATGACCACGACAAATTAGCGCATTATGCCGATGCCGCGGCGGATATTGAATTTAAATTTCCTTTCGGATTCAAAGAATTGGAAGGAATTCATTCGCGAACCGATTTTGATTTATCGAGCCACGAAAAATTTTCGGGCAAGAAATTACAGTATTTTGATCCGGAATTAAATGAACACTACATTCCTTATGTGGTGGAAACTTCCATTGGATTAGACCGCATGTTTTTGGCAGTTTTCTCCCATTCTTTGCAGGAAGAAGATTTGGGAAATGGAACCACACGCACCGTTTTAAGATTGCCGGCAGTTTTAGCGCCAACAAAAGCGGCCATTTTGCCATTGGTGAAAAAAGATGGTTTGCCTGAAATTGCACGCAAGATTATGGAAGATTTAAAATGGGATTTTAGCGTGGATTATGATGAAAAAGATGCCGTTGGCCGAAGATACAGAAGACAAGATGCCGTTGGGACGCCGTTTTGCATTACGGTTGACCATGAAACCTTGGAAAACGATACCGTAACCATTCGTTACAGAGATACCATGGCGCAAAATCGCGTGAAAATCTCGGAACTTCTCGACATCATTAAAGAAGAGGTTGATGTTAAAAAATGGCTGATGAATATGTAACCTTACAAAATTTAGACATAAAAAAAACGCCATAATTTTTATAGTTATGGCGTTTTTTATTTTTTTTGTAGATTATTGAAATCGATAACCGATAGAAACACCTCCGCGACCCACAACTTCAATATCACTTTGATTTAACAAATCCCGTCCAATTCCGGCATAAACTTCAGCCACAAAACCTCTTTTGGTCACCCATTTTCCGCCAACTGAAATCCCAACTGCCAAATCGGTGTATTTGTCTTTGGTGACAGTTTCGTGGGAATTATATGGAGGAAAATCTTCATAATAATAATTATATGTATAGTCATTTCCCGAATGAAGCATGGTAAAAGCTTCCACAAAAAATCCTTCTGCATATTTACTTGAAAAAAACTGTCGGTAATAAGGCGTTATCGAGAAAGTTCGGTATTCATCCAAACCTTCACTTTCATTGTCCAAGCTAAAAAGTGTTCCAACACCAATGGAAGATTCTTCATTTAAAAGGCGTTCATAAGTAACATCAAACCATTTAAAGCCAATTAAATTGGACATGTTGATTTTCAGTTCATTTCGTTTTATTTCATTTTCTTGGGAAAATAGAGAGATACTTACTATAAATAATAGCGCTGATAAAGTAATTTTTTTCACAGGTTAGATTTTAAATTCAAGATCAAATATAATATCAAAAATTAAAATAAATCACTAAAAATTTAAAATAATAACTGTTGATTTGACGGGTTTTCGTGCGCTATTAACCATTTTTTACGCCAAATCCCTCCAGCATAACCAGTTAGCGAACCGTCGCTTCCAATAATCCTGTGACAAGGAATGATAATCCAAATTGGGTTTTTTCCATTTGCGGATGCTACAGCCCTGATGGCTTTTATATCACCCAATTGTTTCGACTGTTCTAGGTACGTTTTTGTTTTTCCGAAGGGAACATTCATTAATTCCTTCCAAACTTTTTTTTGAAAATCGGTTCCTTGCGGATTCAGTTTTAAATCGAATTGATTTCGCGCGCCGTTAAAATATTCATCTAATTGTTTCACGCAATCCTCTAACATTTTAGGTATTTCTATGGTTGTTTCCAAGTCATCATCAATAACCGTAACGGCGCTGATGCCGTTTTCATCGCCTACAATTTTCGCGGTGCCGATGGGTGTTTTGTAATATGCGGTTTGATTAGATTCCAAAAACGTTTTTTGAGTTTTGTGTGGTTATTTCAGCAATTTCTTGCGGAGTCAGTTTATAAGTTTCTGCCAATTTATTTAATACCTGTATAATATAACTGCTTTCATTTCTTTTTCCGCGGAAAGGTATTGGTGCCAAATAAGGGGAATCGGTCTCTAAAACAATTTGTTCCAAAGGAATTTCATGCAGAAACTGGTCTATTTTTCCGTTTTTAAAAGTGACCACGCCGCCAATCCCCAATTTCATATTATAGGAAATGGCTTTTTTAGCCTGTGCTAAATTTCCTGTAAAACAATGAAAAATACCAAAAAGTTTATTGTCTTTCATTTCATCCAAAACCTCAAAAATTTCATCAAAAGCATCCCGGCAATGGATTACGATAGGGAGATTTTTTTCTTTTGCCCATAAAATTTGGGTTTTAAAAGCAATTTGTTGTTGTTTAAGTAAAGTTTTATCCCAAAACAAATCGATGCCAATTTCACCAACGGCATAAAAATTTCTTTTATCGAGCCATTGTTTTACAAAAGCCAATTCTTCTTCAAAATTTTCTTTTACGTGTGTTGGGTGCAAACCCATCATTAAAAAAATATTTTCAGGAAAAGATTGCTCTAAATCTAACATTGCATTTAAATAGGTTGAATCAATTGCGGGTACAAAAAAACGTGAAACTCCGGCATTTATGGCCCGATGGATCATCTCATTTCTGTCGGCATCAAATTGTTCACTGTACAAATGTGTGTGCGTGTCGGTAATTATCATATTGCAAAAGTAAACAAAGTTTGAAAGATGGGGAATTTTGTTTTCTTGGCTGGTTTTTAATTTTGGCAGAATTATTCTTATTAATTTTAAGCTGCGTTAGTGATTATAGTGGAAATACTTTTATTGCCATTTTGCAATAAAAGATTGTAACGGAAAGCACGACCCGCCAGCTGGCGGGGAACGCCCAAATTTTCTTTAACAGTTTTCATTTATTTTTTGGACTTATTTTTTAATGACAAAACGTTGTAACTAAGTTAAAATTTTTGTAACTTTAATGTGATAAATACCTTGCAAGATATTGCTGCTATAAAGTTTTCTTGTGTATTAATTCTTGCATTATAAATTACACTGTTATAAACAGTTTTATTCAATTATTCTTGTTTAACATTTAACAAGGTTCTCATGCAAGTCAAAAAATATCCCAGCGCAAAATTAGAAAATTACACTAAAATTTTAATACAATTGAGTTTTGTGTTTTCATTATTCCTCGTTTATGAATTTTTAACATTGAAATCTTATCCCCGAGACGTCAAAGAAATAATTGGAGCACTTATAAATATTGACGACAATGAAAAATTGATTGAAGTGAAGCCAATAGAAGTTGAGGCGAAGCCCGAAACCAAAGTGGCCTTGCCTGAAAAAATATTAAAAGTGGAAGATGATGTTGATGTTAAAGAAACGGTTATAGAATCTACAGAAACCAGCCAATTTGACGCCGTTAAAGTTACTGCGCCGAAAGAAATGATTGCGGTGGTGGATGAGGAAGAAGTTGTAGAGGATGTTGCATTTGTGGTGATTGAAAACGTTCCTATTTATCCGGGATGCAAAGGAAGCAATAGTGAACTAAGGGCTTGTTTTTCTGACCAAATAGCGAAGTTTGTTGCAGAAAAATTCAATATAGAACTGGCTTCCGATTTGGGTTTGACACCAGGAAGTATCCAAAAAATCTTTGTGGTTTTTAAAATTGACAAGAATGGGAATATTACTGATATAAATGCTAGAGCGCCACATAAAAAATTGCAGGAAGAAGCGATAAGAGTGATTGATTTATTGCCAAAAATGACGCCGGGAATGCAACGTGGCCGACCAGTGGGCGTAAAATATGGATTGCCAATTGTTTTTAAGGTTGAATAAATATATTTAGATTTTAAAAATCCCGCAATTGCGGGATTTTTTGTAAGTAATGGTTACTATTAGGATGGAGTTGTTAAGTAAATTAGTATTTTCGTAAAATAATATAAAGCCATGAACATCAATCAATACTTAGACTCAACCTATTTAAAAACAGCCGAGCAAGCCGGTATTTCTGAAACTGAAACCGAAAATAAAGTAAAAGAACTGGTGAATGAGGCCATCGAAAACAATTTTAAGCTGGCAATGATTCGTCCGGAATTTGTTACTATGGCGCGTAAAATGGTAAAAGAAGCAAAATCAGATACTTTAATAGGAACCGTCATCGGATTTCACGAAGGCACTTATGAAACTTCTAAAAAATTAACCGAAGCCCAAAAAGCAGTTGATGACGGAGCAGACGAGTTGGATTATGTGGTAAATTATCAGGCTTTTAAAGAAGGTAAAATAAATTTGGTGAAGTCTGAGGTTTTTAAAGGAACCAAATTGGGGCTGGACAATGACAAGGTTGTAAAATGGATTATTGAAATTGCCGCTTTAACAAATGATGAAATTGTAGGTTTGTCGCAATTGATTCGTGATGTGGTGCTTAATAATTTTGGCCAAGAAAATGCGCAAAATGTTTTTGTGAAATCATCTACAGGATTTTTTAAAACCGAAGAAGGCAAACCAAACGGAGCCACTTTTGAAGCGATGGAATTGATTGTTGAAAATTCAAAACCATTACAGGCAAAAGCTGCCGGAGGGGTCAGAAATTATGATGATGCCGTAAAAATGGTAAAAATGGGCGTAACACGTATTGGAACATCCGCAGCAAAAGTTATTGCAGATGGCGGAAAAACCAATGAAGGATATTAATATGGCAGATTATTTCGCACACGAAACAGCCGTTATAGATGAAGGCTGCTACATTGGAAAAGGAACTAAAATATGGCATTTTAGCCATATTATGTCCAATTCAAAAATTGGAGAAAACTGCAATATTGGCCAAAATGTGGTGGTTTCACCGCGCGTGGTTTTGGGCAAAAACGTAAAAGTGCAAAACAATGTTTCCATTTATTCGGGCGTTATTTGTGAAGACGATGTTTTTTTAGGGCCAAGTATGGTGTTTACAAATGTTATAAATCCCAGAAGCGCCATCATCAGAAAAGATGAATACCAAAAAACTTTGGTCAAAAAGGGCGCAAGTATTGGCGCAAACGCCACCATTATTTGCGGCAACGAAATTGGCGAATATGCGTTAATCGGTGCTGGAGCCGTTGTTACAAAACCGGTGTTGCCGTACGCTTTGGTTGTTGGAAATCCTTCAAAACAAATTGGCTGGATCAGTGAATACGGCCATCGTTTAAATTTTGATGAAAACGGATTCGCAACCTGCGTTGAAAGCGGTGAGCAGTATCAATTAAAAAACAATAAAGTGCTAAAAATCTCCAAATAATTTACAATGAACAAGCTATTTTTAAGTTTTCTGTTGCTTTTTTCATCCGTTTCAGTGTTTTCTCAAATGGAAAAATATCCGGTTTTTAAAAATTGTGATTCCACTGTTATTTCTGAATTGGAGTTTTGTTTCAGAAATGAGCTTAAAAATGCCGTGATTACGGAATTCAAAATTCCTGAAAACCTAAAAAAAGACGATTATAAAGCAACCTCCAATATTGTTTTTTTGGTTGATGCTTCAGGAAATTTTAAAGTCATTTATGTAAATTCTCCCTACAAAGAATTGAAGGCCGAAATTGAACGTGTTTTTGCGACATTGCCAACAATTACGCCCGCCAAATACAACAATCATGCGATTGAAATGCAGTTTGTGTTTCCTTTAAAAATTCCTTTGGAAGACAATGCAGAAGAAATTATTGCCCAAAAAGAAGTTGTGGCAGAAGCGTTTCCGAAGAAACAGGAAGAATTAACGTTAATACAACCTAAAACTACCTTGTTTCCTGAACACAAAAGTGAGTTGCACATTCCTTTTACGCACGCAACTTACAATGCGTACGATTTGTATTTAAACAATGCATCCAATTCACACACAGCAGTTAAACCTTATTTGTACAATGAAGTGCGAGAATATGTTGATTTAGATGCGCTTAAAAACAAATTAATCACCCCAAAATCGACTTGGTTTTCCAGGAAGTTGTTCAATGAACATATGGTTTATGTTCAGGGAAAAGATTTTTGGTTTACCATAAACCCAATGGTTGATTTACAACTGGGAAAAGACAGCGAAGGGCTAAAAACATACAACAACACACGCGCTGTTCAGGTAAATGGCGCAATTGGCAAAACGCTTAGTTTTTCAACCAGTTTTTATGAAAGTCAGGGCCGATTTGCATCTTACTTTAACGAATATGCCGAATCCATAAAACCTTCAGGCGGAAATCCGGCCATTATTCCCGGGCGCGGCATTGCAAAGCCTTTTCAGGAAGACGCCTACGATTATCCGGTGGCTGAAGCTTATATTTCCTATACCCCAAGCAGTCATTTTAATTTTCAGTTTGGTCGTGGAAAAAACTTTATTGGTGATGGTTACCGCTCTTTATTTTTGTCGGATGTTGCCTCTCCTTATCCGTATTTTAAAATTTCCACCAATTTTTGGAAAATCAAATACACCAATTTTTTTATGTGGATGCAGGATGTAAGACCAGAATTGACAGTGGATGGCGCTTACAAGCAAAAATACATGGCGATGCATTATTTGGACTGGAACGTTACAAAAAAATTCAATATTGGATTGTTTGAAGCTGTTATTTGGGACGATGCAAACAGCAGAGGTTTTGACATTAATTATGTAAATCCGCTTATTTTTTATACCGCGGTTGAGTTTGCCACAGGTTCAAGAGCCGGAAATACAACGCTCGGACTTAGTTTAAAATATAAATTAAAAGCGATTACGCTTTATTCTCAATTGTTGTTAGATGATTTTCGAGTAGGTGAAATGACTAGCAGCAGCGGTTGGTGGGCTAATAAATTTGGAGTGCAGTTTGGCGCAAAATATTACAACGCTTTTAATGTTGAAAATTTATTTTTACAGGCCGAATTTAACGCCCTGCGACCTTACACCTATTCTCACGATGAGTTAAACCTTAATTTTGGACATAACAACCAACCGCTGGCGCATTTATGGGGCGCTAATTTTAGAGAAGCCGTTGGGATTATGAATTACACCAAAAACCGCTGGTTTGCAAACGCAAAAGTTGTTGTTGGGAAAAAAGGCTTTGATTATGCCGACGGAACAGATACTAAAAGTTACGGCGGCGATGTTTATGCCGATAATGATGACAGAAGTTCAGATTATGGAAATAAAATTGGACAGGGAAATATAGCCAATGTTTTTATAGGCGATTTGCAAATGGGTTATTTGCTGAATCCAGCCACCAATTTAAAATTATTTGGCGGTGTAACCTACAGAAAATTTGATCCTACAGCGCCGGCAAAAGGATTTTCAGCATCAAATTCCACATGGATTTCCTTCGGATTAAAAACCGATGTGTTCAATTGGTATTTCGATTTTTAAGACGTACGATGCAATAATCTAATCAAAAAAAAGCCGAAATTTCAATAATTGAAATCCCGACTTTTTCCATCTTTGGGTTATATTTTTACATACCGGTAAGTTCAAAAAATTCTTTTTCAATGGCTTCCCTATGATCAGGATGTGTTATTTTAACAAGCTCTTTTACCCGCTGTTTAATGGTTTTTCCATATAAATTGGCAACACCATATTCGGTAACAATATATTGAACGTGCGCCCTTGTGGTTACCACGCCTGCACCTTTATTCAGAAAAGGAACAATTCTGCTAATGCCCTTTTCTGTCATTGAAGGGATTGCAATAATCGCTTTTCCTCCATCGCTTAAACTTGCGCCTCTAATAAAATCCATCTGTCCGCCAACACCTGAATACAGTCTTGTTCCAATAGAATCGGCGCAAACCTGTCCGGTTAAATCAACCTGAATCGCTGAATTAATGGAGATCATTTTAGGGTTTTGCCTAATCACGGAAACATCATTCACATAATTGCATGACCGCAATTCAACAAACGGATTGTCATCAACATAATCATACAAACGTTTGGACCCCATTAAAAAAGTGGCCAAAGCCCTTCCTGCATTTACGCCTTTATAATTTCCGTTAATTACATTTTTTAAAATTAGATCAATAACGCCATCAGAAAACATTTCGGTGTGCAAACCTAAATCCTTGTGATTTCCCAATTTGTGCAAAACCGCATTTGGAATGCTTCCAATTCCCATTTGCAGTGTGCTTCTGTCTTCAATTAATTCAGCAATATAACCGCCAATTTTATCTTCTATGGGTGTTGGTTCGGCCAAAGAGTGCTCATGAATAGGTAAATTCACTTCAACAAAAGTATCCAGTTCGGAAATATGGATAATTCCTTCGCCATGAACCCGAGGCATTTGTACGTTTATTTGTGCAATTACGTGCTTTGCATTGTCAATAACCGCCAAAATGGCTTCCAATGAAACTCCAAGAGAACAGTAACCGTGCTTATCTGGCGGAGAAACCTGAATCAGGGCTACATCAACAGGAAGAATATTTCGTTTGAATAAGTTGGGCACTTCACTTAAAAATACCGGCGTATAAGAACCATTTCCGGCTTTAAGGGTATGACGAACATTTGCGCCGATAAACAGTGAATTAACGTGAAAACTGTCTTTGTACTTTGGATCGGCATAAGGAGCTTCTCCTTCGGTGTGCAAATGACAAACCTCCACACCACGAAGTTCTTCATGACGCGCAGACATGGCGTTTATCAATTCTTGTGGCGCCGCGGCTGCCGCTTGAATATATACACGGTCGTGTGATTTTATAACTTTTACAGCTTTTGCTGCGCTAACGGCTTTATACATAAACATAAGTCGAATAATTTTGGGCAAATGTACCATGGTTTTTAGGCAAAAAAACTGTTTTAAATCATTTTTTAGACTATTTTTTGATGTAGGGAATTTTAGAAAAACCAAGCCTGAAAATTATTTTTTTGAAGTACCTTTGCACCATAAATTTTATGATAGAATGATAAAACTTAAAACGAGAGCCGAAATTGAACTGATGCGTGAAAGCGCCCTGATAGTCTCAAAAACATTGGGGATTTTAGCGAAGGAAGTTAAACCAGGCGTTACCACGTTATATTTAGATAAATTGGCTGAAGAGTTTATAAGAGATCAAGGCGCATTACCCGGTTTTTTAGGATTATACGATTTCCCCAATACCTTGTGTATGAGCCCGAACGCCCAGATTGTTCACGGCATCCCAAACAATAAACCTTTGCAGGAAGGCGATATTATTTCTATTGATTGCGGGGCCTTAAAAAATGGATTTTACGGGGATCACGCATATACTTTTGAGGTTGGCGAAGTTGCTGAAGAAACAAAAAAACTGTTGAAAATCACCAAAGAAAGCCTTTATATGGGAATTCGTGAGTTTAAGGCAGGAAATAGAGTTGGCGATGTTGGTTTTGCAATACAATCTTATTGTGAAAAACACGGCTATGGAATTGTTAGGGAATTGGTAGGTCATGGTTTGGGGAAATCAATGCACGAAGATCCTGAAATGCCAAATTATGGTTACAGGGGAAGAGGAAAAAAATTTACAGAAGGAATGGTGGTTGCCATTGAACCTATGGTGAATATGGGAACACACCAAATTAACCAATTACAAGATGGTTGGACCATTTTAACAAAAGACGGAAAACCAAGTGCACATTTTGAGCACAATGTTGCCATTATAAACGGAAAACCAGAATTGCTTTCTACCTTTAGCTATATTTATGAAGCTTTGGGCATTGAAAGTGATGAAGAAAAAGAGTTCAGACAATAAACAATAAAAAGATGATTCAGAAAATTTCCAACATTGAACAGAAAGAAATCATAAAAGGCTTTAACGGACGCCTTTTTCACACAAATAGTTTCACCATTGCTTTTTGGGAAATTGAAGAAGGTGCAATTTTGCCTGAGCACTCTCATATTCATGAACAATCTACTCAAGTGATTGAAGGAAAATTAGAATTGGTGATTGACGGTGTTTCTACAGTTTTAGTGCCGGGAATGATAGCCAGTATTCCTTCAAATGTGATCCATAGCGGAAAGGCATTGACAAATTGCAAAGTAACAGACGTGTTTTCTCCAACAAGGGAAGACTATAAATAAGTGGAAAAATTATTCAAATTCATTCTCAATAAAATACCGCGTCCCATACTCATAAAAGCGAGTTATTGGGTGAGTCCATTCTTGGCAATCTACTTAAAAGGAACGCGATTTACAGATCCAATCGACCATAAAAGTTTCAGCAAATTTTTGCCTTATGGCTATGGAAATCAGCGAAAAAACGCTCTAGCTCCAGGCACGCTTTCTTTGGAACGCCACCGATTGCTTTGGCTGTATTTAAAAAATGAAACCGATTTTTTTACGGCTCCCAAAAAAGTATTGCACATTGCGCCCGAACAATGTTTTTTAAAAAGATTTAAAAATCTGAAAAACTTAGATTATTTAACAGCCGATTTATATTCACCAATCGCAGATGTTAAAGCCGATATTACAAATTTGCCTTTTGAAGAAAACACTTTCGATATTGTTTTTTGCAATCACGTACTGGAGCATATTGAAGATGACAAAAAAGCGATGAGCGAGTTGTACAGAGTTTTAAACCCTGGCGGAATGGGTATCTTTCAAATTCCACAGGATTTAACCAGAGAAAAGACCTATGAAGACTTTTCTATTACAAACCCTGAAGAACGCACCAAACATTTTGGACAATACGACCATGTTCGTGTTTACGGAAAAGATTATTTCGACCGTTTGCGTGCAGTTGGATTTATAGTTGAAGAAGTAGATTATTCCAAAAAAATATCTTCAGAACTCATTGAAAAATACTGTTTAACAAAAGGCGAAATTTTGCCTGTGTGTTCTAAATAAATCAATTGTTAAAATTATCGGATTTATAAGTTTGCATTTCGCCTTTTTCATTAACATAAATCAAAAATGCTTCTAATTCGGGATGATTTTTTAAAAAGGCTTTTGATTTTTCAAATCCCATTTCCATAAAAGCCGTTGCGTAAGCATCAACATCTGCACAATCCGATTTTGAAATTACTGATGCGCTCAGCAAATCACTTTCTTTGGCAAATCCTGTTTTCGGATTTATGGTGTGCACATATTTTGTGCCGTCTTCCTTCACCTTAAATTTGCGGTAATTACCAGAAGTGGCAATGGATTCATCTTTAAGCTCAATCACCGTTGCAAAAGAACGGGTTCCGTCGGCATTCGGATTTTCAATGGCGATTTTCCAAGGCAATCCTTTTTCATTTTGGCCTCTTGCCCTAATTTCGCCACCAATTTCAACCATATAATTTGCAACTCCATCTTTTTCAAACATTCGGCTAAGCATATCAACCAAATAACCTTTGGCGATGGCATTGAAATCCAAGTAAATTTCAGGATATAATTTTTTTATTTTTCCGTTTTCGAGTTTCACTTTATCAAAACCCACAAATTTTAAAAGTTCCTGAACCTTTAATGAATCCAAATCTTCAATAGGTTTTTCTGGTCCAAATCCCCAAGCATTCACCAAAATACCAACAGATGGGTCAAAAGCGCCTTCAGTTTCTTTGTAAATTTTTTCTGATTTTATAAAAACCTCCTGTAAATTGGCATCAGCAAAAACGGTGGTGTCTCCTTTATTTATTTTTGAAAGATCTGAAGTAGGAATATAGGTGGAAGCTGATTTGTTAATTGCAGCAATTAAGCTGTCAATTTTAAACTCATAATTGTTGCTGCCAGCAGCTAAATAACGAACTGTAAATGTGGTACCTATAGCGTTTCCTTCTATGATGTTTAAGTTGTTTTTAGGACTCTCGCAAGACAAAAACAACAATAAAAGTACTGCAAACAGACAATTTTTCATGATTTTAGCTGTTATTAAATTAGTAATAGAATTTGAAGCAAATATAAAGGTTTATTTTTTCTTAAAAATATCATAAAATTGATTAAAATTAAAGAAATTAAACGTTGTTTTAGCTATTTTTGTTACTCACTAAAAACAGGATAAATTATGAAGAAAATTGGAATTTTGATGCTTATGGCATCTCTTTTTTTAAGCTCTTGTGTTTCCCAAAAGAAATACACTGAATTGGAAAAAAATTATAACAAAACAAGTTCAGAATTGGTTGACACAAAAGCCGATTTGATGAAATGCAGAATTGAAAGTGAAAGCAGATTGAATGCTTTAAATCAACAAGTTGCTGATTTGAGAAAAGACAAAGAAAAAACATTGGAATATGTTGAAAACTTGACTGTTTTGTCTAAATCTGCATCAGAAAGCATTAAAGAGACATTGACCCAAATGGGTAAAAAAGATGAATATATTCAATATATCCAAAAAGCAATTACCCAAAGAGATTCTATGAATTTGGCTTTAGGATTTAAATTGAAAAGTGTGTTGAAAGATGGATTCAGCGATGAAGACATTCAAGTAAATGTTGAAAAAACAGTGGTTTACATTTCTATAGCCGACAAATTATTATTTAGAAGCGGAAGCCACGTGATATCAAACGATGCAAAACGCGTATTGAAAAAAGTTGCCGATGTTATTGCAGCACAACCAGAATTGGAAGTGATGGTTGAAGGTTATACTGATAATATGCCTATCAGCACTTCAGACATGAAAGATAACTGGGATTTAAGTGTTAAACGTTCCACTTCTGTAATCAGGGTTTTACAAAACGACTTTAATATTGCACCAAGTCGTTTGGTTGCTGCAGGAAGAAGCGAGTATATGCCTTTAGACACCAACTCAACAGTTGAAGGAAGAGCGAAAAACAGAAGAACACGTATTGTTTTGATGCCTAAATTAGATCAGTTTTTCAAATTACTGGAAAGTAAAGTTGAATAAATAATATGATTTTTATTGTAAAAAGCACGCCAATGGCGTGCTTTTTTGTTAAGTAATGATAAGCCAAATTTAGTTAAGTTCTACATCCAAAAGTTGCAAACCTTCATATTGCAGCAAATATTCTTCATTTAGATATGGCGCCAAGTCTTTATTGGCTACATTGCCCAACCCCACATTTGCGAACATTACTTTGGCTTTGTTTTTTTGTGCGTGCAGTTTGATGGTTTCCATCCAAATAACATCGTAAGGAATGTGGTATTCAGAAATACCAACCACTTTTACCACCACAAAATAGCGAACATTGTTTTTATCAACACAAACAAATTGCGGGTTCTTTCTTAATTGGCTGTTAATGGCAATAAATTCATATCCTTTTGCTTCCAAATCTTTGCCAACGATGTTCATCGCTAAATTATGTAATTCTTGTTTTGTAAGTGGCCTGCTCATTTTTAAAAGGTATTATATAAAAAAATCCGACACAAAGGTATCGGATTAGTTTATTATTTTTAATGCTGTTGATTATCCGCCAAAGTCGTCAAATCTAATATTTTCATCAGCCAAACCAAAATCTTCGCCCATCTTTTGAACCGCTTGGTTCATTAATGGCGGTCCGCAGAAATACAACTCAAGATCTTCAGGAGATTCATGCTTTGATAAATATTCATTGATTACAGCATTGTGCACAAAACCTGTAAATCCGTCACCTTCAGTGTCGTTTATGTCTTTTTTGTTCACCCAATTGTCAACCGGTAAAGGTTCAGACAGTACCAGATAAAACTTAAAATTGGGAAATTCCTGTTCTAATTTGCGGAAATGGTCTGTATAAAACAATTCACGTTTTGATCTTCCTCCATACCAATAAGTCACTTTTCTTCCTGTTTTAAGGGTTTTGAACAGGTGGTATAAATGAGAACGCATTGGCGCCATTCCTGCACCACCACCCACATACAACATTTCAGCATCAGATTCATTGATAAAAAACTCACCATAAGGTCCGGAAATAATTACTTTGTCACCTGCTTTGCGTGAGAAAATATAAGATGAGGCAATACCTGGGTTTACATTCATCCAGCCATTTTTTGCCCTGTCAAAAGGCGGTGTGGCGATACGAACGTTCAACATAATTTCTTTTCCTTCAGCAGGAAAAGAGGCCATAGAGTAAGCGCGCTCAACAGTTTCTTTATTCACCATTTTTAAAGGCCAAAGGGCAAATTTATCCCATTCTTCTTTAAATTTGTCAGGTGTATCGTGTTCTTCAGGATGCGCTGTAATATCAATGTCTGAAAAATTGACTTCGCAGGGAGGAATTTCAATTTGAATATATCCACCTGCTTTGTAACCCATATCTTCAGGAATTTCAACAACAAATTCCTTGATGAAAGAAGCAACGTTATAATTTCTTACAACGGTACCGTTAAATTTTTTAATACCGAATACTTCTTCAGGTATGCTGATGTCCATATTCTGTTTTACCTTCACCTGACACGCCAAACGAATGCCTTCTTTTAATTCTTTTCTGTTAAAATGAGGTGTTTCTGTTGGTAAAGCTTCTCCTCCGCCCGAATGCACATGGCATTCACATTGAAGGCAAGTTCCTCCACCACCACATGCAGAAGGAAGAAATATTTTTTCATTCCCCAAGGTTGTCAACAAGGAAGCCCCGGAAGAAACTTCAATTTCCTTTTCACCGTTGATTCTAATTTTTACAGGACCTGAAGGTGATAATTTTTGTTTAACATACAATAATATCGCCACCAATAATAGTGTGATAATTAAAAAAGCTATTACTGCTGCTAAAACTGTGTTTACGGTACTTGCTGCTAATATGATCATTATTCTGTAATTTCTGTTTCGTTCTTAGCTAAATCAATAGCGTCTTTTTTTATTTCAACTTGCTTAACAACAGCTGTTTGCTCTGCAGGTACTTCCTTTTCGTCACCACCAGTTAACATTCCTCCAAAACTCATAAAACCTATGGCCATTAAACCTGTAATAATAAAGGTAATTCCCAATCCCCTTAAAGGTGGCGGAACATTTGAATATCTAATTTTTTCTCGAATTGCAGCGATAGCCAAAATGGCTAAAAACCAACCAATTCCAGAACTTACGCCATAATTGAAAGCCAATCCTAATGTTTGGATTTCACGCGATTGCATAAATAATGAACCTCCTAAAATAGCACAGTTTACGGCAATTAATGGCAGAAAGATACCCAAGGAATTGTACAATGCAGGAGAAAATTTCTCAACAATGATTTCAACCAATTGTACCATGGTCGCAATGGTTGCAATAAACATAATAAAAGACAAAAAACTTAAATCATATTGTGCGTATTCTGGTCCTAACCATGCCAACGCACCATCTTTTAATAAATAAACATCCAATAACCAGTTTAAAGGAACCGTTATTGCCATTACGAATATAACGGCCGCTCCTAATCCAACTGCGGTCGTAACTTTTTTAGATACAGCAAGGTAAGAGCACATCCCCAGGAATGTTGCAAACACCATATTATCTATAAATATTGCCTTAAAAAATAATTCTATATGTTCCATATTTTTCAGATTTTAGTCCCGATAGCTATCGGGATCAGTTTTCAGTAATTTATATTTACTGCAATTGATTCCTGCCAACTAATTTTAATTGTGTTCGATTAATGCTGTATTTCTTGAGCGTTGCACCCAAATGATAATTCCTATGGTAATTAATGCCATTGGCGCCAATAACATAAATCCGTTGTTTTCATAACCGTAAGCGTAAACGCCAGTTTTTTCAATAGGATCCCCTAAAACTTTAATACCCAGTAAGGTTCCAGATCCCAATAATTCCCTAAAAAACCCCACAATGATTAATATTATTCCATATCCGGCAGAGTTTCCAATACCGTCTAGAAATGATCTCCAAGGCCCATTTGCCAAAGCAAATGCTTCAAAACGACCCATAATAATACAGTTCGTAATAATTAATCCAACAAATACGGATAAGGTTTTGCTTAATTCGTAAGCAAATGCTTTTAACACTTGGTCAACAATAATCACCAATGTTGCCACAACAATAAGTTGCACAATAATTCTGATTTTTGAAGGAATGATATTTCTGATCAATGAAATGACAACGTTTCCTATCGCTAATACAAATACTACCGATATTGCCATCACAATAGATGCTTTTAGCTCTGCAGTAATTGCCAAAGCAGAACAAATGCCTAAAACCTGAATGGTTATTGGATTATTGTCTGCCAATGGATCAGTTATTAATTTTGCATCTTTTTTTGATAAAAGTCCCATAATTATTGCTTTAATGTTTTTAAGTAAGCTACATACATCTTTAAATCTTTTTTAAGCATAGCGGATAGCCCGTCACCTGTAATTGTTGCTCCGGCTATGGCATCTACCTGAAAATCAGTTTTATTTAAATTTTTAGGATCGGCATTACCTTTTGCCGCAGTAATTCCTTTAAAAGTGTCACCGTCTAAAATATGCTCTCCTTTAAAATCGTCCATAAAAAATCGTTCTTTTATATTTGTCCCCAATCCTGGTGTTTCACCTTGGTGGTCAAAATATACGCCTTGAACAACCAATTGGTCATCTAAAGCTATGTATCCCCAAATGGCATCCCACAAACCTTTCCCTCTAACCGGAACGATATACAATGTTACGCCGTCTTTTTCACCAACAAACAAAGGCAATCTTCTTTTGTAATTAGGATTTTTCGCTTCTTCCGCTTCCTTTTTAATGTCAATTAAGTAAGCATTTGGATCTTCAACTGCTTCTGTTCCTGTAATGACCAATTGTTTGGTGATGTATTTTGAAAATTCAGCTCCAACGATTTTTTTTGAAACAAATTCAACGCTGGTTTCATCATTTTCATTGATGCCCAAAGCGTATAAAATATTCTGTTGCTTTTCTATTCTTTTATTTTCAGTAATTTTCTCCTTAAGTGATGAAGCCACAAAAGCCAGTAATGCTCCTACAATAAGCACCATTCCTGATGCAAAAAGGACGGTATATACGTTACTATCAGTATTCTTTGCCATGTTATGCTGTTTTTGCTTTTAAACGTTTTAATCTTCCTTTAACATTGCCTTGCACTACATAATGGTCAATGGTTGGCGCGAATACGTTCATTAATAAAATTGCCAACATTACGCCTTCCGGATATGCAGGATTGAATACCCTTATCAATATTGATATAAATCCGATTAAAAATCCGTAAATCCATTTTCCTCTGTTGGTTTGAGAGCCTGTTACCGGATCGGTAGCCATAAAAACCACCCCAAATGCAAAGCCTCCAAGTAATAAATGATGCCAATATACGGTACTCATTAAACTATAAAACTTGCTTCCTTCTGTAATCCATCCAGCATTAACAACTCCGTTAAATATAAGACCCATAACCAAAGCGCCAAGTACTGACGAAAGCATGATTCTCCAGCTTGCTATTTTTGTAAAAATTAAAAAGATACCCGCCAATAAAATTAAGAAAGTTGAAGTTTCTCCCACCGAACCGGGAATAAACCCAAAAAACATATCATAAAGCGAATAAGCAACTTCTTTGCCTTGTGCCAAGCTGCCCAGAATAGTTTCGCCGGATACGGCTGCAACCTCTGCTCCTGCTGCCATTTCATTGGCTCTTTCAACTGCGCCGCCAACCCAAACTTTATCACCGCTCATCCAAGTTGGATAAGCGAAGAATAGAAATGCGCGTATGGTTAAGGCCGGATTTAAAATGTTCATTCCGGTTCCTCCAAATATTTCTTTTCCTATAACCACCCCAAAAATAACGGCAACGGCAAGCATCCACAGCGGCGTGTCTATCGGAACAATTAATGGCACCAACATTCCCGTTACAAAATAGCCTTCTTCAACTTCGTGCCCTTTTATTATTGCGAAAAGAACTTCAATTCCAAGTCCAACAACATAGGAAACAACCACAAGAGGCAACACTTTTAAAAATCCGTACCAAAAAGCATCCATCGAGAAAAATTCAACCGGTGTGCCAAATGCATTAAAGTGTTGATAGCCTGTATTGAACATTCCAAATATCAAACAAGGTATTAGTGCCAAAACCACCATGGTCATCGTTCTTTTCAAATCGTCGGCTCCTTTTATATGTCCGCCTGAGTGTGTGGTTTCATTGGGTGTATATAAAAAAGTATGAAGAGCTTCAAAAGCAGGCAACCACTTTTTCCCCTTTCCTTTTTCTTTGATAGCATGTAGTTTTTCTTTTAATCCCATAACTTTATCCTATTTCTTTTAACATTAAGTCTAAACCTTTTCTAATAATTTCTTGATGTGGTTGTTTAGAAACACAAATAAATTCTGTTAAGGCAAAATCTTCCGGTGCCACTTCATACATGCCCAATTGCTCCATTTCGTCTAAATCTTGATACATACAAGATTTTAAAATTTGCATTGGATAAATATCTAACGGAAAAACTTCTTCATAAGCTCCTGTAACCACAAAGGCTCTGTGTTCACCGTTTGTGTTGGTATTTAAATCGAACTTTTTATTTGGCAATAACCACGAAAAGGTTAATGCTCTTGAAGTAGATATTTTATTGAACACCGGCAAGGACCATCCGAACAATTCATAATCGTTTCCTTCAGGGATTACGGTAATAATATTGTCATAATACCCTAAATTCTCTTTTATGTTTTTGGCTTTGCCCGTTAAAACGTTTCCGCTGATAATTCGATTGTTATTTCCTTTTAACTTTCCGTGAACTAAAGAAGTGATGCTAGAACCAATTTTTGTTTTGTAATATTTAGGCGCTTCAACAGAAGAACCTGCCAAGGCAACAATACGTTCGGCATTAAATTTACCTGTTAACAGCAATTCGCCTATAATCACCAAATCCTGTGGATTGATGGTCCAAACGGTTTCGCCTTTATTTACAGGGCTAATTTTATTAATTTGTGTGCCTACATTTCCTGAAGGATGCGGACCGGAAACTTTATGCAAGTTTATATTGTTCAATCCGGCAAAAGGCGAATTTGAATTTTTTCCAATGGAAACATGAACTTCTCCGGTGGTTAACTTGCTTAAAGCAGTAACTGCAGCCTGCAAATCTTTTTCTTTTCCTGCCAAAACATAATCATAATCTGCGGCTAAAGGCGCGCTGTTGTAAGCTGAAATAAAAATCGCTTTCGGGGTATTTGCGGTCTTTGCAATCACATCATAAGGTCTTTGTTTTATAAAAGACCAACAACCAGAAGCCAATAAATGACTTTTAATCTCATCAGCATTCATAGCTTTTGGATCTTTCACGCCAAAATCATAAAATTGTTGTTGAGAATCGGCTTTAATTTTAATGGCCAATATTTTTCTTTTTTCACCGCGCACAATATCGCAAACCTCACCGCTGACCGGAGACGGAAATTTCATTTCCTCATCGGCTTTATTATAAAATACGGCTTCTCCAGCTTTTAACTGAGCGCCAATTTTTACGGATAATTTAGGAATTATACTGTGGAAATCTTCAGGTATCAATGTGTAAACATCACTAGCTATTGCATTTTCGGTAAATTTTTCGGCTTCACCTTTTAGCTTAATATCTAGACCTTTTTTAATATGAATGTCCTTTGACATATATCTTAAGTTTATTTAATAGTCTATAAAAAACGGAGCAAAAATACAATATATCCTTTAGTATTTTATGTTTTTTATCATATTTTAGTATAAAATTTTGTTCAAGTGGACTGTGGCATGGTTTTCGTAATTTTAGCAATATATTTACATTGTGAATTAATTAAAACCTGCAATCTAAAATTTAACTTTATGTTTAAGAATAATTTTATATTTTTTTGTTTTTTAGGCGCTGTCCAATTCGGATTTTCCCAAACAGATGGCATAGATGCGGATTATATTAAAACCATCATATTAAAACCGGTTGCCATAAATTCCTATGCGCCCATTGTGCAGCTTGGAGAAAAATTACTGTTGACTTTCGACGATTTAAATGCCGATGAGCATACCTATTCCTATAAAATTGAACATTGCGACATGGACTGGAGCAAGTCCGATTTGTCTAAATCTGAATTTGTAAACGGTTTTGCTGAAGACAGAATTCGCGATTATGAAAATTCATTTAATACTTTGCAGCCTTATACAAATTATAGTGTAACCATTCCCAATGAAACCACAAAACTTAAAATTTCAGGAAACTATTTAATTTCTGTTTTAAATGAAGATGATGAAGTGGTTTTTAAACGTCGTTTTGTGGTTTATGAACCCATTGTCACTGTTGGCGTTGCGGTTTTTAAAAGCAGGGATATTACATTTTTCAACACCAAACAATCGGTTGAGTTTACCATCAACACGCCAAATTTACTCATTAACAATCCGAGCGAAGAAATTTTTCCGATAATTCTTCAAAATAACAATTGGCAAAATGCCATTACGGGTTTAAAACCACAGTTTTTTCGAGGCAATCAATTGCTTTACAAATACAATAAGGAAACTAGTTTTTGGGGCGGAAATGAATTTTTGTATTTCGATTCCAAATCCATCAGAAATTCCTCCTTAAACATTGCCAGTGTTGAATTGGGCGAAGATTTATACCACACCTATTTATTTACCGATGAAGAAAGAATATATCAGCCTTATACTTTATATCCCGATGTTAACGGAAATTTTGTGATCAGAACATTAACAGGTGAAAATAACGATACGGATGCCGATTACAGCTGGGTGTATTTCTCCTTAAAAAGCTCTCAAAATCTGGAAGGAAAAGATGTTTTTGTGAGCGGAAATTTCAACAATTGGCAGTTAAACGACACAAACAAACTTAATTACAGAGAAGATTTGGATTTGTATGAAACCAAAATGCTTTTAAAACAAGGGTTTTACAATTATCAATATGTCACCAAAGCAACCGACGGCACCATTAGCACCCATGACATTGACGGCTCTTTTTACCAAACAGAGAATGATTACACCGTTTTGGTGTATTATAAAAAGTTTGGAAGCCGATACACAAAAGTAATTGGCGTTGGTTATGGCAACTCCGAAAAAATAAATAACTAATATTTTTGTTTAAAATATTTAGTATCTTTACACATTAAAAAACAAGTAAGTATCTATGGTACAACAAGTAACAAATGGCATTAAAATTTCAGTAACTTCTAATTTCGAAGGCACAAGCTATCGAAATTTCAGGCTGTATTTTGCGTTTAGCTATGAAGTTACCATCGAAAACCAAAGTAATGATACCGTTCAGCTTTTAGAGCGTCAATGGACCATTTTTGATTCTTTAAATAACACTGAATATGTTGAAGGATCTGGGGTTGTCGGCAAAAAACCGACCTTAAAACCTGCGGAAAAATATACCTATAAATCGAATTGCTTTTTAACATCGCCTATCGGAGCAATGAAGGGCTTTTACAGGATGGTAAACTTCACAAATTCAGGTACTTTTAAAGTTTACATTCCCACATTTCAATTGATGGTTTCCAGTATTCATAACTAGAAAAATGAAATTTAAGCTTCAGCAGTTTCATTTTGAACAAACCAAAGGGTTGGAGTGTTTAAATTGCGGACAGCCACTTTTGAAGGAAGAAAATTTTTGTTCTTACTGCGGACAAAAAAACACCACTGACCGATTAAGTTTCAACAATTTTATGAATAGCCTGTTTTCAGGATTTTTCGCCTACGATTCACGTTTTTGGAGAACATTTATTCCTTTGCTTATTAAACCGGGAAAAGTTGCCAAAGAATATATTTCAGGAAAGCGTGAAAAATATGTTAATCCGTTTCAATTGTATTTGCATGTTTCAATTATTTTCTTTTTAATTTTAGGTATTTCAAACCAAATTGACAGCGCCAAACATCCGATAAAAGACATTGCAACAGCTTCAAAAAATTTAGATTCCCTGTCTAAATTGGATCTGCAAAAAATCGATTCCATAAAGGCAGAAGTTAAAAAAAGAACCACAGACAACATGCCAAAAGATTCCGCCAACGCCAAAGTGATTGCTGATCTGGAAAAGGATGCGGATTCCACAAAAACACTGCGCGAATATGCCATAAAAACCAAGCAGGAAGCCAACATCGGTTTTTTTGATAAAATAAACGACTTTGTGAAATTCCATAGAAAATTTCCTGCATACACCAATGAGTTGGCATTGGACAGTTTGGGATATCAAAAGACATTTTGGAATACTTTTTATTACCAACAGGTTAAAAAGGCCGAGGCTAATATGGCTCAATTAAATACCGACGAAGGCGTAAAAAATTTAACCAATAAATTTACCTCGTATATTTCCATTTCACTGTTTGTTTTCTTGCCAGTTTTTGCGCTTTTTTTAAAATGGCTGTGCTTCAGAAAAAAATTCACGTATATGGAACATTTGGTGTTTGTTTTTAATACACAAACTGTTTTCTTTCTGTTGTTTATCATTTTTTATTTGCTGAATCTGGTATTTAAAATGGAAAATATAACTTGGATTTTTGTGTTTTTATTTCTTATTTATTTATACAAAGCATTGCGGTATTTTTACGAACAAGGGCATTTTAGAACAACACTAAAATTTTTGATATTAAACAGTTTTTATATGTTTTTGGCATTGGTTGGAGTTACCATTGTGGCAGTGCTTTCTTTTATAAGTGGTTAAAATTAACGGCGTTTTTTTTGTTGTGAACAACATCTTCATAAATCATTTCTACAGTGTTTTCATTTTTTTTTATTGATGTGATGCTTACGGTTTCAACATAGTTACGTTTCATCAAAATCGATTGTTCTTTATCATCGGTTTTCTGATGGTGAAATTTCAAAATCGCTTCGGAAGTATATTCATTTTCACTCAGCCATTGTTGAAACCAGGTGTTGCGTAATTCCTTTATTTCATTCGTGTACAAGGTTGATGAAGACCAAATTTTAGGTTCGATTTTGTGTTTTGTGAGGTGTTTTTGATTTTCGTCCCAAACCAATTCAATCAAATTCAATTCGTTATTATTCCAGTCAACAATAATCATTGTAAAAGGCTCAACGCCCAACAAATCCAGATTTTTAAGATAAGTTTGAAAGCCGTTTTCTTTTAATATTTCTTTGGTAATGAGTCCACGGCTTTTGCTGTAATTTTCCTTTCTTTTGTGTTTTATGAAACCGCCGTTCAATACACAAACCAATCTTTTTTTTGAACTTACGCCAATCCACGTTCCTCCGGCAACTTTATCCTTCGGAAACAGCATTTCAATGCCATCTTCCTGATAAATTTTCGGTTGCAGCGTTTCTCTTAACCTTTGTTCATCCCTATTGGAAGTCAGGATAAAATTGTTGTTTGATAAAGGCAAAAAAGTAACGGTACACATGGTATTAAAATTTGATTATTGAGTATTAGGCCTCAATATATAAAGTAAATTCAATTTTGTAACTTTGCAAAACAAATTTAAATTAAAAAACCTTAAAAAATATATACCATGGCTTCAGGATTTTACAATGTACCAAAAGCAGTTAATGAACCTATAAATTCATACGCTCCAGGAACTCCAGAACGCAAAGCGTTATTAGATACCTATAAAAAAATGTTCAATGAGCAAATTGACATTCCTTTTTATATCGGAGGCAAAGAATACAGAACAGGAAACACGGTTGACATTCATCCGCCGCATGACCACAAACACTGTGTGGGAAAATACCATGTTGCAGAAAAGGAACATATTGAAATGGCTGTTAAAAAAGCTGCGGAAGCTCGTGTAAAATGGGCAGCCACAAGCTGGGAACACAGAGCGGCAATTTTCTTAAAAGCTGCCGATTTATTATCGGGCCCGTTTCGTTATAAAATGAATGCGGCCACCATGATTGCACAATCAAAAAATGCATTTCAGGCAGAAATTGATTCTGCTTGTGAATTAATCGACTTTTTGCGATTTAACGTGCAATTTATGACGGAGATTTACAACAATCAGCCAGCTTCATCAGCCGGAATCTGGAACCGCATGGAATATCGTGCGCTTGAAGGATTTGTATATGCCATTACACCTTTTAACTTTACTGCAATTGCAGGGAATTTGCCTTCGGCACCAGCATTGATGGGAAATGTGGTTATTTGGAAACCGGCAAGTTCTCAAATTTATTCTGCACAGGTAATTATGGAATTGTTTAAAGCTGCAGGTTTGCCTGATGGCGTTATCAATATGGTAACAGGAAATTCGGCGATGATTACCGATGTTTTATTGAACAGCCGCGATTTTGCAGGCGTTCACTTTACAGGTTCTACACCGGTATTTAACAGTTTCTGGGAAACCATCGGAAAAAATGTGGGCAATTATAAATCGTATCCTCGCATTGTTGGGGAAACTGGCGGAAAAGATTTTATCTGGGCGCATCCAACATCAAATGCCCAAGAAGTTGCTACGGCAATTGCAAGAGGCGCTTTTGAATACCAAGGCCAAAAATGTTCTGCAGCTTCTCGCGCTTATTTGCCAAAAAGCTTGTGGGGCGCCATTAAAACTTCTTTGGAAAGAGATTTAAAATCGTTTAAAATGGGATCTCCAGAAGATCCAACAAACTTTATAAATGCGGTAATCGACAACAGAGCATTCAAAAAATTATCTGGTTATATTGAAGAAGCGAAAGCAGATTCTGATGCCGAAATTATTATTGGCGGCGGTTACAGCGATGAAGTTGGCTATTTTATTGAACCAACAATTATTGTGACCACCAACCCAAAATACAAAACAATGTGTAATGAGTTGTTCGGGCCAATTATGACTATTTTTGTGTATGAAGACGAGAAATGGGAAGAAACCCTTGATTTGATTGATTCAACAAGTGAATATGCTTTAACGGGCGCTATTTTTAGCGGCGACCGTTATGTAATTGACATTGCCACCAACAAATTGGAAAATGCCGCAGGAAACTTTTATATCAACGACAAGCCAACTGGAGCCGTTGTTGGGCAACAACCTTTTGGAGGTGCCCGCGGATCGGGAACAAACGACAAAGCAGGTTCTGTTTGGAATTTATTGCGTTGGGTAAATACCCGCACCATTAAAGAAACTTTTGTGCCGCCAACAGATTACAGATATCCGTTTTTGAAAGAAAGCACTATTGAAACTGTGGAAAAGGAAGTGGAAACAGCCCTTGAAAAATTGAAGGTGTTTGGTAAAGATTTATCAGATAAATTCAAAAAGTAATAAAATTCAAAATAAAAAAAACGTGCCGATTGGCGCGTTTTTTTATGCAATAAATTTAAAAATTGTGGGCGTTACCCTGCGGGTCAGGCTTTACGTTACAATCTTTTTTTATTCGCCGAAAAGGCGAATAAAAAAAGGATTTTCACTTCAAACATGGTTCACTGAACTCCAAAACAAAATAATAAAGGTGAAGTAATCCTTAACGCAAATGATTTACTTATCGCTTTGCGTTTAAATGCTAATTTTGTTTAAATTGAATTTTATAGTTTTTATCCGCCAGTTAATTTATCGGCACCAGCCAATAATCCGTTTAATTCTTGTGGATTATGTATTAAAATAGGGATGTGTTGCGGACAGATATAAAATTCACTTTCCTGGTAATAAAATTTTGTTACAGGAACTTCCGTTGATGGTTTTTTACAAACTAAACATGCTTTATCTTGACTCATAATTTTACGATTTAATATCAGACAAATTTACCTTTTATTAAATTGTTAAAAGATAACATAAATCATATTTATTTCTTTTTTAAAGAAATATGCACCACTTTTTTGGTTTCAAAAAAATCTTCTTCAAAAAAATCGGTTAGATTGAACAGCTTTGCACCAAGAAAATTTTGTAATTCTTCGGTTAAATCACCACCTTTTAAATACAAGATTCCGTTTTTTAGTTCGTGTTGCTGTTTTTTGGCGATTTTGCTTTTGGTCCATTTTACAAATTCATCCATATTGGTAACTGCGCGGCTCACGATAAAATCGAATTCCCCTTTTACTTCTTCAGCCCTGATGGCTTCGGCCTTCACATTTTTTAACTCCAATGCATCGGCAACTTCCTTCACCACTTTTATTTTTTTTCCGATGGAATCAACCAAATGAAAATGAGATTCAGGAAACAAGATCGCCAACGGGATTCCGGGAAAACCGCCGCCAGTTCCCACGTCCAAAATTCGCGATCCGGGCTTAAATGGCTGCACTTTTGCAATTCCCAACGAATGCAATACATGACGAACTTGCAATTCATCAATGTCTTTTCTTGAAATCACATTGATTTGGGCATTCCAAAAAGCATATAATTCTCCTAATTTTGAAAATTGGGCTCGTTGATTTTCCGATAAATCGGGAAAATATTTTAAAATGATATCCATATATTTGCAGTATTGTGAGCGCAAAATTACGGTTTCCTGAATTAAATTAACATCTTTTGAAAAAATGTTATATTTTTCACAAAAGTTATTTAACGAAACATTAATGGCGTAATTTTGGCGCTGTAATGTATTGATTTACACATATTATTATGACAAGCAATACCATCAGCTTTTCTCGCACAGAGAAAGCAATTTTTTTCAAAACACTCAACAAAAGGGTTAATGCCTACTTTAAGGAAAATGAGCTAAAACGCACCGGCAATTGGAAATTATACACCAAAGCCGTTATTATGTTTGGTCTTTTTTTAGCGCCATTAATTATTATTTTAACAGTTTCAATGCCACAATGGGCATTGCTTTTATTAACCGTTGTGATAGGAATTGGGATGGCAGGCGTTGGAATGAATGTGATGCACGACAGCAACCACGAATCATTTTCTAACAAAAAGTGGGTCAATAAAGTTATGGGAAGCAGTATGTACATTTTGGCCGGAAACGTTTACAACTGGAAAGTGCAGCACAATGTTTTACACCACACTTTTACCAATATTCCCGGATTTGATGAGGATATTGATGCCGGCAGGATTATTCGTTTTAACAAAAACACAAAATGGCTGAAAATACATCAATTTCAAAAATATTATTCCTTCCTTTTATACGGACTTTTAACCATAAATTGGGCAATCACCACTGATTTTAGACAAATGCGCAAGTATTTAAAACGCAAACTTTCGTACGGAAAATTTCCAAATCCGGCCACGGAATGGACCACTTTAATTGTGACCAAAATCATTTATTATTTACTGTGGATTGTATTGCCTTTATTGGTGTTGGATATTGCCTGGTGGAAAGTATTGATCGGATTTTTTGTGATGCATTATACCGCAGGAATCATTTTAAGCGTAGTGTTCCAATTAGCGCACATTGTGCCAATGGCAGAAATGCCTTTGCCGGATAAAGAAGGCAATTTAGAACACACTTGGGCAGTGCATCAATTATACACCACCGCCAATTTTGCGCCTAACAATAAATTTATTTCTTGGTATACAGGCGGATTAAACCATCAGGTTGAACACCATATTTTTCCGCATATTTCCCATATTCATTACGGAAATTTAGCTAAAATTGTAAAAGAAACGGCTTTGGAATTTAATTTGCCGTACAACGAATATAAAACCTTTCATAAAGCAATTTTAGAACATTTTAATCAATTAAAAACGATGGGCGCAAAGCCTGCGTACGCATAAATTTTTATTTTATGACCAACCAACTTTCAGACAGAATTAACAATTTACCGGTTTCAGAAACTTTAGCCATGGCCGCAAAAGCCAGGGAACTAAAAGAACTGGGAAAAGACATTATCAGTTTAAGTTTAGGGGAACCCGACTTTAACACACCCGATTTTATTAAAGAAGCCGCAATTCAGGCCATTCACGACAATTACAGTTCTTACAGTCCGGTTGATGGTTATGTGGATTTAAAAAAGGCGATTTGCGAAAAATTTAAACGCGACAACAATTTAACGTACCAACCCAATCAAATTGTGGTTTCTACCGGCGCAAAACAATCTATTGCCAATGTGGCGATGGTTTTGTTAAATCCGGGTGATGAGGTGTTGTTGCCTGCGCCATATTGGGTGAGTTATTCGGCCATTTCCATTTTGGCTGAAGCTACGTATGTTGAAATTCCTTCAACCGTTGAAGCAGATTTTAAAATTACACCGGCACAGTTGGAAGCTGCCATTACGCCAAAAACCAAAATGGTGTTTTTCAACTCACCAAACAATCCGAGCGGAACCATATACAGTGAAGCGGAATATAGGGCTTTTGCAAAAGTGTTGGAAAAGCACCCGAATATTTACATTCTTTCTGATGAAATTTACGAACACATCAATTACGGAGAGCCTAATTTTAGTTTTGCCGAAATCCCAAGCATGTTCGACAGAACCATCACCGTTAACGGTGTTGCAAAAGCATTTGCTATGACCGGCTGGCGTATTGGATACATTGGCGCACCGGAATGGATTGCGAAAGCCTGCACAAAAATGCAAGGACAAATTACTTCAGGAGCCAACAGCATTGCACAACGTGCAACTATTGCAGCGTTGCAGGCGCCAGTTTCAAAAATAAAATATATGGTTGATGAATTTCACAACCGCAGAGATATTGTGATTGATTTGATTCGGGAAATTGACGGATTTAAATTAAATGTACCGGGAGGCGCTTTTTATGTTTTTCCTGATGTTTCGGCTTTCTTCGGAAAAGAAATTAAAGGACATAAAATTGAAAATGCCGCCGATTTTTCTATGTTTTTGTTGGCAGAAGCCAATGTGGCAACCGTAACCGGCGATGCTTTTGGCGCGCCAACTTGCATCAGAATTTCTTATGCCGCTTCGGAAGCTAATTTGCGTGAAGCGATTAAAAGAATTAAAGAAGCGTTAAGTTAAAATAACTGCGTCTTGCTGAACCTGCCTCGCCGGCAGGCAGGCTTGTTTCTGCATCTTTTCAATTGATTTTGAATCTTCTTGAGAAAAAACCAGGCAAATTGCCTGGTTTTTTTGTTTTGGAATACCAATAATCGGTTTGCTGAAAAAAATGTCTAATAATTCGTAATTCAAAATCCCGATAGCTCCTATGTTTGCAAAGTTATAAATTTAAAAAGAAGAAAGCTTTAAGTTTGTAATCATAAAGTGAAAAAGGATGAGAGTAGATCCGATAGCAAATAGCTCAAGAAGTATATTCGCCGATAGAAATTG